>Ga0224511_10002315_pt1 | contig 12717 bp, 4 predicted proteins | sample SF_May12_sed_USG_2_FD_169988 | JGI IMG/M metagenome (GOLD analysis project Ga0224511, IMG submission 169988) | Sediment microbial communities from San Francisco Bay, California, United States - SF_May12_sed_USGS_8_1 | ecosystem: Environmental > Aquatic > Marine > Sediment | place: USA... | reverse complement strand
TTGATTAGAAGGTCATCGAATTGTGAAGATCGCTTTGATGTTAGCACATGCCTCGAGAAGAATAGATACAATTTAACCAACGAAGCGAATGTGTATTTGCTTAAGTAACAACCAGGCACATTATGACGCACGTAACAACTGACAATCAGAAATACTTCTGTTCGGAACAGATTGAAGCTTTCTAGTTTACTTAGATAAATGAGTATGATGAAACATGTTCTGAAACTCTTCATGTCATATATGTCGACATTAAGTCAGTTCTTTTGAAACTCTATTTTTGTTATAATATGATATTTTATATCTGCTTTGAGGACTTAACTGAGCGAGTTTTCCAGTACCCTACGACCAATATTTTATTTAGAAACAAATATAATTTTAAATAATGTCAGATAAAACGCCTAACAGTTTTTTATGGGTATAACACGTCAGTCAGGCCACTCGCGTATGAGGCGATATGGAAATACACCGGTTTCTGTGGTCATTTATTTCATTCCTTAACATTTAATAGGCAGTTGTCGATTACTGGCAAGTGTATGTAGACCCTGTACTCATTATGCAAATGTTAACTTACTGTTCTAGGAAAGATGTGTTTAGATTACATAGCCAGCGTGATATGCCCTATTACTTAAAAAATAATCTAGGATACAGAGAAATGCACAGAAAGAATAGCTAGCATAAACAAAATACAGCCTCGTTTTGTTTGATTGAAACTGTTCATCAATGGTAACGATTGATGACAAACCACTGATATCTCCAGCGAAACCTTTAAACCCAAACCCATACAATCCATGAGCCAAGAATTCCATATAAATATATAAATACACAGTGATGTAGTACGGGCCGATTTTTAACAACCGCAGCACAAGCACTTGCCTGTAACTTCAAAAACAAATCCACACTTTTCCTGTTTTACTGCCGTTACTGCAGTTGGCGACGCCAGTCTGATAATGATACTAGCACGAGTATGTGGACACGGTTCTGATTTCCTGGTTAAGCGCCCTAAATCAATGGTGTAAAAACGTAAAATCAACCAACCACAGTTGTCCTCGTCACTACCGTCCCTGCAGTTGGCGACGCCGTCGCACAGCTTCCCTTCCGGTATACACACCTGGTCCCGGCACGCGAACTCGGTGTAGTAACACTTCCGGTAGTCTGTAACATGTACATAAAACATTTATCTATGTTGTTTAAGTGCTGTTTTACACAATATTTCTTGTTTTTGTAGATTGTAAAAATTTATGAGCACAGTTTTATTATTTATTGTTTATCAACACGCGTTATTACGCATTATGCGTTTTATGTGGTATTATTTCATTTGTACACAGATGAGACTGAACTGAACAATAAAATATATTAATGATAGTACATACGGTAGTGTATACAATTATGTTATTTTAGGTCAGTCAGTCTAATCAGTAATTGACCTATCGACAGCCCGCCCAAAATGGCGTCTTGACGGACCAGCTTTGTTGGACCATCTATTGAATTCACTTGTCAATCGTGTCTATGCAAATCGCTATCACCATCACCTAGTCCGATAATTGGTCAGTAATATTATAAAGGAGCGATATGGCTTTCATATTATAATAAGTATTCAGGCAAGCGATGCGTAAATAATGAAAACCAGGACAAGAGGGCGGGCTGTCGATATGTCAATTAGTATTAAAAACGGCGAACAAGAAATCTGAAAGCAAACCAGCACCTACCACAGTTGTCCTCGTCGCTGTTGTCCCCACAGTCGTCGATGTAGTTACACTGGTTCAGCAGCGGGATACAGTAGTGGTTGGCGCACTTCATGTGGGTCGGCGGACACAGGTACGTCTCTGAGGAAATGGAAATGACTGTATAACCTCCTTGAGCGGCACCTCTAACGAGCGGCTACACTGTACCTCTCTCGACCGGCAAGAAAATCATCCCCGCCAAAAACATTGACCATGCAAAATGAGCCTCCGAGGAACAACACCTCTCTGGAACAACCAAAATCTTATGCAGCCGCCTGATGTTGCTCTAAAGGGCTTAAAATACTACTTTTTAGTATAGGCGCCAGGTGAAAACCGTCAAGATGTATTATAATAACTATACGCAATACCGTTTAAAACAAATATATCGATTTATATGTAAATATTGCTTGGATGTATGTTAATCGACTCCTCTTTGCCTGTCTAACCAATTAGATTGTAACAAAAAAATTGACCCTATACATTGTTGGTCGATCACCGTCAACATGTTATATTTCTACATTGTCTATTTAGATGCCAGAATTATTATAAAAGAAAACGCGTTGTTTGAAACATAACCCAGTTAATTGTTGTGTTGTATCGTCATTTTAATCACATACATATCGCTCCACAAACATCGTGTCTTATTAGTAACGCTTACATCTACACGACAACCGCTTGACACTTTGTTATTTTATCATTTATTTCTTTGATGAAAAGACACACGAACTACTTTTGACGCGTGTTGATAATAGAAAGCACTTGATGTCGAAAGTGGTTTTCCATTTGATGAGACTTTTAAAATACGACTGGTTGATGTACACTTTAGACAGCACCAACGCGTGCTCTGATTTGAATATCTGTGCATCAGTCATTTAAGATAACGACAATCATTATGCAAAATATTGATCTCGCTGTTTTATAAATAAATGTTAAAAATAATAAATGAAATTATTATGTATAGCAAAAAGCTGTTTAACTATTAATGGTAAAAAATAACAGATGGAAATATTACGTGTTCATAATTGATATTTTTTTTAAATAACAATATTTTCTTCACGTAGTGCCGTCAGTAAGTGTTGTGTTGTTGTTGGGTAAAATGACACAAAAAAATCGCCGTTAAATAGCGGACGGTCACCATTAAACTAACATATTTCGTCGCTTCATATACGACATTTAGAGTGCCGGGACAAACACATTTAATTATTTAAAAACACGCAAATATGCACATGTAAAACTAATTCTAGCATTAACGCGGTCGGTATATTGCATTAAAACCACCAAATTCGCCAACAATACACGTTCTTTACAAGTACCATTTTATAACATAACAAAGAGTTACATTTTAAAGAAAGGAATATGTGTCACTGTATTTATAGAACGTGCTCATTACCGGCGTCTGATAACCACGCGTTGGGAGTAATAGTCTGCATTGGTGCGAGGGTAAGCCGGATGCAATTTACTGACGCACCAAACTGCCGCGTGCACGACAGCAGTTTGTGCATAATGAGAGTATTTACACCCCCGCACTGTAATTTCACAGAAAAGTCTGTAGTTAGCAATGATAAATGCCTGTCTTTTAACATTAATTATTTCTGTAAGGAGTGAACGAGTGGGTTTTAGGACGGTTTTGGTAGTTATAGCGTTAAACTTAACAACGTAAACAAATAGTTGGATTTTTGTAACGACGCAGAGAAATTAATAGACTTACTGGTATACAGAAGATATACTGCCAGGTAAACAACAATTATTTTCGTAGCCTTTTGCAGTATTATCTTTTAAGCTTCTTTATTTGTAGACATTCATTTTAACAACCATACGTAATGCAGTCTGGTAAAAACAACGAACAAAAAAAGAACACATACAATAAATAATTTAATTAAAGTAACAATACACGACTCCAGCTTTTGAAAATGTTTAAAAAAATTAACATGGCTTGTTGAAAATGTTTTATTACATTCATACAAGAAAAAAATACAAACAAAAACACTAGGAAAAAAAGCAATGGCTTCAAAGACGTAGTGACAGGGTAGTATTTTTGAAAAACTACATAAAATCTAATCAAACGAAATACCTACATTTCTTTATAAATAGTATGCGAATTAGAAACGCTTTCAATGTTCTGAGTAAAATCTAGTAGTTACAGTGTTCCCGTTAATATTCAGATTTGTTTTCTATATGAGACCTGTGCACGCATTTGCTTAAAACAACTGTAATAACTTCTAGCTTATATCTTCTTCATGTGTTTAGACTTAGTTCACTGCACCATGTAATCAAATCTGCAATGTTTGAGCTGTTGTTTTGGTGTCAGTGGTTTATATCCGGTCTGCACGCTTCCGCTCAAAGATTAATACCGTCACCGTTTGATTGCTAGGCGAGTGTATTAAACACGCCACGTCCGGTCGCTGGAAAATTGGACATGCGTACGCTCTTAAGGTAATTATGAAGTTGGCACGTCGTTCAGAGAACTTCTGACACAAGTGATGCGCCGCACGTGACAACAGCATAAAGCTTCTACGGGTAATTTGAGGGACATGTACTGGTGGCAATAACCAAGGGGTACATACGGCAACACTTCGTTCTTATATTGTATCGCAACGTCATCGCGTTGTATTGAAAGAAGTTCAAAGTACATTAGAACTCATTAGTTAACGTCATCGTGTTGTATCGAAATACAAACTGGTACTGCATTCATTATAATTTTTGACCGGATATTTGTAAACATTATTATGAGCGTATCAGTTAAATGGCGGATTCCATGTGTTGCAGATTTGTTTGAAAAACGTCTTGATGTATTATTTATAATTGTTAATTAAAATATCGTATCTAATAAATCAGCAAGAAAAAAAGCCAACCGTCGGTATGTACACGTTTACGAAAATGTTTAAAATGAAAAAAATGCATACAAATGATCCCCTTTTTTCTATTGTACACGCTATGTTTAAAGTTGCAATGGTGTATAACATTAAGCCGATTATAAATACATGTAGCAATAACATTAAACAAATCCTCAAATAAGTGTTAATGTACCATGGTACATGGTGGTGATGCTCAGTGGGGTTTTCCGCCACACCAACCATCGCAGTTACTCAATATTTATTGGGGCAGAAACAGACACTAAATTAACATACCACAGTCGAGTTCATCTTCCTCATCCTGGCAGTCCGGGGCTCGATCACAGCGTTTGATGCCATCTATACACGTGGTGGCGTTACACTGGAACTCGTTGGGCAGACAACCTGTACATAAACACGAGGGGTGTTCATTAAATAATGAGATTGCACTCATAACTTAATGTATTTTTTGCTTCGAGATGGAGAAAATCGATACATGTATAAAAGAACAATTAATATATAACTAGTGTCCTACTATCTGCCCAAATGCGGGTTTATGAGAATAAACCAAGAAATAAATAATTTTCCAATCCTAAGAAACGCACTATCCCTATTATTACTATTGCGGGCCACTATTTTCCTTAAACATAACTTTGTGTTTATCTGTAATATACGGCGGCATAGATGTGACATGGAGAACTGTTTAAAATACCGCTTCTATTTCTATTAAATATTTTTCCATGTCACCTCTATGCCGCCGTAGTAATATTTTAGCATGCATGGATTCAGTTTAGTGTAAAGCTGAAATGAAAACTGTTTTGGCCCAAGATACCGACATAGCTCCTTAAATTAACATAATGTGTGAATTGTGTACATGTCGTGTGTATTTTACCGCCATATTCTTTTATTTCCAAAACAACACGAATCTTAATTTTTTTTTGAATAAATATTCTTAAATTTAACTCACCGCAAGACAACACATTTTCGTCCGCGCCGTTAGAACATTCGCTGACCCCATTACATTTCAGGGCGGGATCTATACATTCCAGGGGTTCTTCCGAACATCGGAACAGCCCAGGATCGGTACACTGCTTAACCTTGTTGGCGTGGACTATCGTTGTACCTGAAACAGAAAAAATATATTCTTACAAAGCTGAAAACAATAAACATACTAACATAGTATATTACACAATATTTAAATAACACATGCACCCTTTTTTAATTAATTTATTTAGATATTTGTACGTGAAACATTACCTTTTCCCCTAATTAATGTTTGATTGCCTACTATAATTATGTTTAACACAACCACAAAAACAACAATTAAAACATTTTATTTTATTACACAATCTTTATTATTCATAGTGTGTTTGTAAAATGTATACATTTGTAATACTTTTGTAATTATGATGTTCATAAAAATTGTTGAATAAAACCTGGAAACAGAACATAGTATACATTATATCGGAAAGCAGAGAAGGTCTGAGCATACTCTGTATGCATAGAGAAATGTCCGTTAAATTAAGGCTTTTCAACGTTGGTAATGCATGATTGTACACATAATTGGAACCCTTTATTAAAATACCAATTTCAGTTATCAGAATACGTGGTTTTTTTCCCTTTTAAGTTGATGTACTAAGTAAACCCGTATGCGAAATAAACGTTGACCCGATCTTTCGATAAGGCCACACTTTGTCTCGAAAAACCAAAACATCCGTGAATGTAGCCAATCAGGCTATAGTATAACCTAAAACCATGTTTTATTATTATATAATATTTTATAAAATGTTATAGGTACCTAAATAAGACTAACATGCATTACAGAGGTTGGCATTTTGTTTGTGTAATACGTTATTTGAACGGTATTTGCGTTTTACTACATGTATAATAACACGACAAGTTATACCAACTTTTGGTAGCCCGTGGCAAGTTGTAGTAGCCTCAGACTGTTGGGTCAGGTTCATTGCACAAACTGCTGGTAAACAGGTTTTATAATTACTATACGTTTATACGAGGGACACACTGGCTCATTTGAATCCATTAAGCATTTAATTAATTATTGTTCTCAAACATAACCGAACTTGTTTCATTATCGTAAACCGTAAAGCTGTGTTGATGAACTGGCTGTATTATATCGTTCATATTATATGATTGATGCAAGAAAATAAACATTGTAACATTTAAACACCAAAACGACATAATTATTTGCATTGTAAATGGTTGAACAAACTAAACACTGGAGTAATGAAGAAAACACAACTATATCAAACACGGCACATTGATGTTCCAAGATTACTGTAGCAACGGTGTTTCGTACATTCTGCATTTAACCAATGTGCAAAAGGTATACATGTATACACCGGTCTCAACTTCTTACTACAAAGGTTACGTATCATTTTTATTTCTCAATAAAGGTTTGATTGCGCAATCAAATACTGCTTGTTATTAAATTTACTCTAACTATAAATACACATTTCCGCCACTGGTTCCTTGACACGATTCCTTTTCGTTTATCAATTGTTAATTGAACATTCTGCAACGTGTATTTGTTAGTTTTAAAAATTATTCCAACGGGTCGTTCATAGTATTGTAATGTAGGATTCTGTCTTTTCCTATAATTATATAAAAACATAAAAAAACATTTTCGTGATTCACCTATCGCAAGGCGAAATAATTGAAAGGAAACAAGCGAATAAAAGAAACCCGTCAAGAGTTCCAGGAAATGTGTAAACTAATTATCTTTAAATGCCGACATCTTTTTTCTTTCATGTGTTACACTTATAAAACAATGGATAAAAAGTAACGTTTAACAGAAATGAAACAAGAACAATTTTGTTAAATATCGTTTTAATATTCAATAAACACTTTTTTAATATTTCAATCCCAAAGATGATGTCATGTACAAATAAAACAACGGAAACTTGAATAACATTTAAATAAAACATATATATCATTATACATTAGCCCAAGAATCATATACTTGTTTATTATTAACTCAGTGTAATTAGCTTTGACGTTAGCTATGTATCGGTTCTCTTAATTTATCATTGTATTGCTTCACAACCTCAAGCTATTGTCATTTATTTAATGTCAACAGATTTATGAGCTTAGAGCTGTCTTTTGCAGTTTGTCAACCAAGGAAGTCGACTGTTCTAGACAACAATGCTCTGGAACAAAGATAAGAATAATAAAAAAATGTTATCTTGAAGGAACTGGAACGGGTATAATGTTGCAACAATATCATTTTCATTAAGGTATATTTTCTAAGGTAATATGAAACTCCGGTATAAATATAGCTACAATCTTTTTAAAACTTACTCGCAAGTAGTTTTACACTGGAGATAGCGATACAAGGCTAACCGCAACCAAGGTGAAAAGAAAAGCGATATTTATTTACATTCATACACGGCCTGTCTCAGTTATCGCATCAATAGAACAATATTGGTCGTGCTGTGCGGATTTTATTACTACATTTTAAACCATGAAAGTACGTTTATTCGACTTGAGTTTAGAATTTTAAATTTGAACAATCTTCATATTAAACTGATGAAAAGGGAAAGCCCTCAGGAAGCATAGCCCGTATAGAAATCAGCAGCCTCGGTTTTATTGAAGCTGTTCATCGATGGTAATGAAAAATGCCACACCACTGACGCCGCCTAGCGCATGAGCAAACATACGCATAACATACGTGTCCTTTTTAGGGTAGCCTAAGGGTCGAGGTACCGACAACACACTATTGCTTGTACATCATTATGTTTATATTATAATATTATCGATTTATGAATTTATATGGACCTAACCTTTATATAATTTCAAGTGGATATTAACACTATTTCATTACAGCGAGTTTGCCAGAATTTTAACTTTGGGGTCGGATCAATTGTTATGCGTCACTATATGCATAAAATAAAAACAAAACTTCCTTTAAATTTCAGCCTCATTTATTGCTATGTCAAGATCTATCAATTCGGAACAGATGCACATTCTCTGAGATTCGTGTTACGGTTAATTAACCATGAAAAGATGAACGATATCAGAATGCAGACATAACTACTACAGTAACACGATACGTGTCGGCCGCACGTTTGTATTTTTGATTACCTTGGATAAGTACAATACACAGACATCTTTTACATTGCAAAAATGTTCCCATAAACATAGTTAATACATGGTTTGTGTAAGGTAAATCATTGTTAACAATACTAATCGGTGGGTATAAGGTAATCATGACTTTTGTGACGTTTTCCTCTTCTTTGCAATTTTGGGAACCCCAAACAAGCTCGTAATTCATAGGAGACGAAAAATGTGCGGACGTGCAATTGTGCAAGACATGTGACGGCAGAGGTGTCTATCTCGGCGGCGGAAAACCTCGCTTAGTTAGGGCCGAACACATCACTAGATGTATGGGAATGGAGCTAAAACTGCGCATTTAAAAATGAAGAAACGGAAATCAATCCCTGAAAATACTGACATTCAGAGACAAAAACGTTTACTTTATAACTTTTATACCAGGAAGTGCCGTCTACAGAGGTGGTATAGCTGTCTGGTCACGAGATCTCGCATGCTTTAAATCACTGGCACACGCTAGGCTTGGAAAGGCATGATAAGTTATCTATTTAAGATATGCAAACATCAAGTATGATTTAAAAACGGTTTTATTAATACTAGTGAATCTTCATCGCTAAACAAAATGTGTTTATGCTATCATTCTGGAATTTGCTGTCGATAGGTCAAATTGCACACAATTCCGATGTTAACAGCACAAAGCACCCCAAATAGTCTGACCCCATCTATTGTTGATCACGAGTAAGGGGACTATGGATTGACAGATTGGTGAAAGCATGCTAGTTAAAAATATGAAAGTCCTTGACTTTGATACATTGTACTTTTTCAATTACTACACTCTTTACCAGCCTTAATATAATAAGTTCACTGTAATTTTGATCCTACCAAGAATATAAGACAACATATATCGATGTTAGGTAGGCAACTGAGGAATTGTTAAACAATTTTATATCAAGTGCCGCATACACATGTATAGTCGATCTGTTTTCCTCTGTGTTTTTGTCGTATTACTAAACGGTTATATGACAACATACAAAATTAAAAAAACATTACCTAAATAATCAGCGTAGAAAATACGCCCTGGTCGGTGTCTATAGAATATACCCTATACATGCCAGACAATTTGTTTTCTATATTTTACTCAGCAGCCAATATTTAAAAAAAAATCTTCCGCATTTTAAGCAAGGTATCTTTTGAAATGTGTTCTTGTTTAAATTAACTTTTATTGAGATTTCTTTTAACGTTAATTGTTTGCATACATAATTCTCAAAATCGTGTAGTCGTTTAAATGGTCAAGAAGTAAATGCCACAATTCTAACATATAATAGAAATTATTTTTGTTTTACTCGTTACCAGGAAAAAGCACTGGGCAAATATATCTTTATTCTCTATAATATATTTCATATATACTAAATAACATTCAATTTTAATAATCAATGTGTTACATACGTAACTATGTTTTACACAATTTCGTTTAAGGTAAATATAAGGTATTAATAAAAATAAAACCAAAACATTCATCTGAATTGCTGTTCATAACTAATGTTTTATTTGAACATAACATCATTTGTGTGTTAGATACAGAATGGCGATATTTGTTCGTAACGGTTTAGGATGTTCAGTATGTCTCTCGTCAATTTGTTTTATTGTTAAATGTGATAGCAAGTCTTTTTACCTAACACGATCTCGAATATAGCTCGGTGTGACAGATAATTATATGATCGTTTACCGCCAAAAGTGACCATGTCTGAAGGCATTGCCAAACTGCCGTTTATAACATAATAATGATGACTGACGAATTCAATGTGACTGTATTTAACAATCATTTAACTCACTCGGCTTTCCCTTTCATCAGTTTAATATAAAAACAGACCGATCTTTACTTTATTTACACTATATGTGTATTACATACCTACATGTACTTATGAATCATGAATCTTCGTACTGTATAGTGGCAGTCAGAAAACGTACTTCAACATTAAAATGCATTGCGTGTATCAAACGTTGTATCAATAGTATCAAATCAGTTGAACATGCTTATCGTGTATCTGCAGACTTTTCTTCGATGCAAGGCAACGCAAGTTTGAGTCTGTTTTAAACCAGTTTGGACGTGGATCTAGACAAACGTATGTCCGTATTTAGATGCAACTTATGACTGGACTTAAACAATCGACGTGTCTGGCTATTTCTTAGACATGCTCTTATATTAATTTCTCAGACATTGCCTTATATAAATTCGTAAATGCAAATCTTCTGATGTTGAGCGGCTGCCGTTTTATTTCAGAATATATTTGGGCTTCGGGGTTATAATTTTTCATTGGTACAAAACAGTTACACCTAAGTATGTAATGTGTATATCGTCCAAAATCGATATCAAACATACATATTGTATGGTAATGTTTTATCTTTTTCTTGTGTACACAATTAACGCTGATGTTTGGTACATGTACAATAATTTATATAAAATTATGAGCTGTACTTTTGTTTTTTAGCACCAGTTTCTACTTTTACTTACATAAATGTATTTTATTCTACTAACTGTCGTTCTCACATATTTCCTCTTATTAAACGTATTGAGCATGATATTGATATGGACAAATATTGTACTGTCAATACTTTTGCCGTGTGCATATGCTCATCGGCAAAGTAATAGGAACACGGAAATAAGAATTCCGACTACGACCTTCTCTAATCAATCTTATCACATCATACTAGACAAAAAACATAATTATTAAGTGAAATAAGTACATATTTGTGAAACTAATTTTTATTAGTAGTAGAAGTAATTCTGTTATTTTTATTATTATTTTTTTTATTTTTATTATTATTATTATTATTATTATTATTATTATTATTATTATTATTATTATTATTATTATAACTATACCTAGTTTATGTTTTATAAAAAGTGTCCTATGATATACTAAAATCGATACAGCTTATTGATGTTAAATAAATGACTATATTGCAACGAAAATATAATAATGTAAAACACATAAATTCCCTCATTTTTATTGACATCATTATATCAGAAAATGTGATTTAGACGTTTTTGTTACCTTCTTAACATGAAACGATGACTATTATTAACTTTTATAATTATAATATTTTATACACTCCTAATATTATTTTCAATCACTCTATTTACAGTTCTTAATCATATTTTTTCCACATATATCTAATTGCTAACAAATCTAAAAAGTTATATATAAAACAAATACAGAAGAAAATGATTAAAGACAAAAATACAAAAGAAAACAATTAAAATATTTTTCTTAACAAAGAAAACACGCCTATTTATCCATTTTGCCTACAATTATGATTAGCATACGCGATAGCGACACTAAATAATCAGATTAAGTAAATTATTTCGCTTCATATCTTGAAAGTTTTCTTCCCGTCAGCAATTGAATATAAATATTGAGAACATATGCGCATTTTCCGAGATTCGAGCAGGTTTCAGTGCATGACCAATTGGTCGGAAGGTAAATGAAAACATACAACAGGCGAGATTAATAAGGAAGCACGGCACGTGCAAACGATAATTTGGCTTATTTATTTCCAAGATTAAATTTAGCGGGGAGGTTGCAGCGTTCGTTTCGAAATTTCACTTTCGAATGTAGGTTACTTTTTGCTTTTCAGAACAACAGCATTTTTATCGTTGTGTTCGAATACAAAACGTTTTTTAAAAAGCATCGAAATACAAGCCGCAATAAAAACGAATGCAGTGTTTTGTTATAAAAGTTCATTACTTTAAACATTTATGTTATTTGTTCATTTGTAATTTCTACCGCATTTTTTGGGTCAAGAATCAGGTTGTTTTGGTGCTAAAACATAATAAAACAATGTGTTTAGAAAATGACCACGTGCTTTCTATCGTGTATAATTATATTCTAAATGTGATTTCTTGTTTTCCGAAATTTGAAAGTATTTGTATCCAGGGTATGCCCCGCAAAAACAATCGTTGTACATACCATGATTAAGCCGATACGTATCTAAGAATGAACATAAAACTATTTATCAAAATGTTTATCTGCCAGCGATCCACTCCGCCTTCAAACTTTATTAGCAGTTGTCAGTCAAAGAATGACGTATTAGCA
>Ga0224511_10002314_pt1 | contig 12718 bp, 5 predicted proteins | sample SF_May12_sed_USG_2_FD_169988 | JGI IMG/M metagenome (GOLD analysis project Ga0224511, IMG submission 169988) | Sediment microbial communities from San Francisco Bay, California, United States - SF_May12_sed_USGS_8_1 | ecosystem: Environmental > Aquatic > Marine > Sediment | place: USA... | reverse complement strand
TCGCGAAACGCGAGGGTCATGACCACCAGGGTCAACGGGTGTTCAGCCGCGGTGTTCGACCGCGCGTGGATAATTCTGACCACCGGGGTCAGAGGGTTTATGAAGGTTCCGCGCTGGCTGTACTGTATATCTCCATTTAGTAATTTTAGTTTATTGTATCACAGGTCTGTCTGCATGAACAATTTGCCATGGACAAATCTATTTTTAACGATATGAGTCTGTTGTTGGCAAGTGTCCAGCCTCTGTCAATTGTCTGTAGATACATTTCCATACATATTCACTCCTAAACTTGGAAATATGAGCTGAAACTGTGGTAATTGGCAGATACAGTTGTGAACGGCAACATTTGAAAGGGCACATATATTGAATTTGTCCTAACCTGTAATTGTAAATTTTTATCTGTATTGTTTGAATCAATCTGTCTTGCTCATATACAATTAGAAGATAACATACGTAAATAGGTCGGAAAAGTCATTTAGCCAGGGCGGGGATCGAACCCACGACCCCCAGCTTGCAAGGCTGGTACTCTACCCACTGAGCTACCCGGGCTGACAGTTCTGACTTAGGTTCGTTTCTATACATCACAGTGAACTCAACGTCCTACACACACCCGGTTGAAATTAGTCCTAGAATTTCTAAGAAATATTGCTACATCAACTAAAGCAATTCCATGGCAGACCTGTGTAGATCCCGCCGATATCGCCATGTGTAGACAGACCAGAAGTCATTTACCCATGGCGTTGATCGAAACCACGACCCCTAATTGCAAGTTAGGTGATCTACCTATTGAGCTACCCGGGTAGTTCTTTCTTAGGTACGTTACTATACATCGCAGTGAACTCATCGTGCCACAAATTTATCAGGTTTCATCTTAATCACATAAGTGTAAAAGAAGTTTTTGCACCAAATTTGAAAAAAATATGCGGACAACCCAACGAGACACATACAACAACACGAAGCCAGTGACTGACATATTGACTGTACATTGCAATACTTCTGTACATGTAGACAATTTGTTGTCAATATGCCTAATTTGACATCTCTCTGAAAACTGCAAGCAATATACTGTTACGTATATGGAAAAACACATGTTTCTGCAAAACATTTTATTTTTAATTGTGTACTAAAATTCTATAGATGATTATAAGCTTATCAAATAGTCAGTAACGCTTGCTATTGCAAATAAATTACTGTATTATTATGGTATTATAGTTTAATGTGTTAATGTGCTTCCATACATTTATGTGCCTACATAGCCCGCACTGAGTAGGATCCATTGTTTATGTCACTCATGTGAATGATGTTTTGCAATATGCTTATGTATGGTGTCACAATAACGCTAAATAAAAATTTCTATAAAACAGTCTTATTATTTTCTCATTTCAAATGCTTAGATTTTTATAGATTTTTTAGATAATAGTTATAAATGTATAAACTCAATATTAATCGCAAAATAAATTATGTTGCAATTTTTTAAAGGTCAAAACATAGGCTGACTGGTCTATTAATAATAATACAAGCGGTATCGTCAGGGGCGTAGATAACGGGGCGGCAGGGGCGGCGGTCGCCGCCCCAATAATTTGGCTAGTCGTTGTTATACAGAAATGACGGACCGCCCAAACAAATTTTCTTTGCCTTTATGAATGCAATTTGAGTTAATTTAAATAGCGTGACAAATCACTAGCGGGTCGAGGGGCCACGGACCTATGATTTTTTTTCGCTCGCTTCGCTCGATATTTAATTTTTAACAATATTTTAATAAGAACGTGGCTTAAAACATCCTAAAATACAATAACTTATGATATAACCGTCAACATGTAATATGGTTTTATGGTTGATCCCTTGAAAACGTCGTTTGCCTAGTGACGTGATATTTGTTACCGTTTAATGGCATGTGTGCTGGACATTTTCTGTACGTTATAACATGTATTTAAGTATTCCTGTGTTTTATTTACGTTTATTTTGTTATTTATTTATCATGCTAAGTAATTGAGACAATACCTTTCAAAAACTAATGGGTATGTTGTTTTAAAACGTAAATGTTATCCATTATACATGCGTAAAACAACTTAAAACTACCCTCAAATTCCCCTTTAGAACATGTATAGTTTTGTGGCAAAATGTATATATAATAATTTAATTTACACTGTTAAATTAATTTAGTGAAAATCTTACACCAATATAATTATTCGTAGTGACCAAAATACCGGTAAGCGTTAATTTACCGACGAAGGGTTCGCCGCCCCAATGTCAAAATGTTATCTACGCCCCTGATCGTCACTAAATAGATATATGTCACTTAGATCTAGTTAATCTAGTTAGATCTAGTAATGACATTGTCAACATTATCAGTTTTAATCATACAATAACGTAAACTATTATTAATAGTTATCTGCAAATATCTGCATATAATTATATATATGCATATAGAGCACAAGATATCTATATACCTGGCCGACAACTTGATCATTTATAACGATACATTGTATAATCGGTATTAAATGTTCTTTGGATAACTTTAAATATTACAATAAAATTCATATAAAGGTGAGGATTTCGGACAACATTTGGAACGGTGCGACGTGAAGAACATCTTTTCCACTGGCTGCACGCTAAAACACACGTAAGTTACATCCGTTGCGTTGTTAAGTCTTCAAATGGTACGTGTTTATGTACAGTTCCTATGAATCTTATAAAACAAGTTTTCAAACGACGTCTGCGTTTTATTTCTGTAGACTGAAAAACGTTAGTAAAATTTTGATATTGTTCACTTTATTGCAATCATGATAAGCATTTCAGACTATTTATGTTTGTTACTTTGAACCTCATTATTTGTAAATCAGTCCATAGTTGGACTCCAGTTGGCAGTGACTTTATTTTCAGACGGATGTAGTTTTAGCGGATATGTTTGATCGTTTTATCAAATGCTTTGTGCAATTCTTGAAAATGAAATATATTAAAAACCAAACAAAAAGGCAAAGCAACATAATTATAACCAAAGCAGTTGTAACATACATCCAAACATACAAATGTACACACTTGATAAACATAACCTTAATATCTACTATTGTACCGCCTCTTTTCGGCCGTACGTGCTTTTCTGTTGTTTAGCTTATTAAACATATTTCTGCAATAGCACGCATGCAGGTGTCAAGCATTTGACTTACACATCACAGGGGAAAAGATATTTAAAACATACATATACATATTATTATCTTTATGCCCTCAAGGTGATGGGAGATCAGTATTTCTATACATTTTGTAATTGTTTTGACTATCGTTATTATATAAAGATCAGAATGAAAACTTTGCAAACCAAAACTAACGCCACTACCAAATCAACCAGTCATGATGTAAATAAAGACTGTCGTGTTTAGACTCAAAATGTAGTACCATGGGAGGCCCCGATCAATATGTTTAGACTCAACATATAGTGCCGTGGGAGGCCCTGATTGGTGTGTTTAGGCTCAAAATGTAGTGCCATGGGAGGCCCCGATCGATATGTTTAGACTTAACATGTAGTGCCATGGTTGGCACAGACGGTGTGTTAATGCTCATAATGCAGTGCAATGTGAGGCCCTGACCGGTGTGTTTAAGCTCAAAATGTAGTGCCATGGGAGGCCCAGACCGATTTATTTAGGATCAACAAGTAGTGCCATGGTAGGCCCATACCGGTATATTTAGACTCAAAATGTATTGCCATAGGAGGCCCAGACTTGTGAGTTTAGGCTCAAAATCTAGTGCCATGAGAGGCCCTGACCGGTGTGTTTAGGCTCAAAATGTAGTGCCATTGGAGGCCCATACTGGTAGGTTTAGGCTGAACATGTAGTGCCATGGTTGACACAGACCAGTGTGTTTACGTTCAAAATGTAGTGCCTTGGGAGGACCAGATTGGTGTGTTTATTCTCAAAATGCAGTGCAATAGGAGGCCCCGACCGGTGTGTTTAGGCTCAACATGTAGTGCCATGGGAGGCCCAGACCGGAGTGTAAAGGCTCAAAATAAAGTGCCATGGGAGGCCCATACTGGTAGGTTTAGGCTGAACATGTAGTGGTATAGGAGGCCCTGACCGGTGTGTTAACGCTCAAAATGTAGGGCCATGGGAGGCCCAGACCGATTTATTTAGGATCAACAAGTAGTGCCATGGTAGGCCCATACCGGTATATTTAGAATCAAAATGTATTGCCATAGGAGGCCCAGACTGGTGAGTTTAGGCTCAAAATGTAGTGCCATGAGAGGCCCTGACCGGTGTGTTTAGGCTTAAAATGTAGTGCCATGGGAGGCCCATACTGGTAGGTTTAGATTGAACATGTAGTGCCATGGTTGACCCAGACCAGTGTGTTTACGTTCAAAATGTAGTGCCTTGGGGGCCAGATTGGTGTGTTTAGTCTCAAAATGCAGTGCAATGGGAGGCCCCGACCGGTGTGTTTAGGCTCAACATGTAGATTCATGGGAGGCCCTGACTGGTGTGTTTAGGCTCAAAAGGTAGTGCCATAGGAGGCCCAGACCGGTGTGTCTACGCTTAAAATGTAGTGCCATGGGAGGCCGATATGGGTGTGTTAACGCTCAAAATGTAGTGCCATGGAAGGCCCTGACCGACATGTTTAGGCTGAACATGTAGTGCCATAGTAGGCCCATACCGGTATGTTTAGACTCAAAATATATAACCATGGGAGACCCAGACTGGTGTGTTAAGGCTTAAAATGTAGTGCCATTGGAGGCCAAGAAAGATAATTATGTTTGGGCTCAACATATAGTGCCATGGTAGGTCCAGACCGGTATGTTTAGGCTCAAAATATAGTGCCATGGGAGACCCAGACCAGTGTGTTTACGCTCAAAATGTAGTACTATGGGAGACCCAGACCGGAGTGTTTACGCTCAAAATGTAGTGCTATGCTTGGCCAAGACCGGTGTGTTTAGGCTCAAAATGAAGTGCCATGGGAGGCCAAGAGGGGTAGTTTACACTTAAAATGTAATGCCATGGAAGGCTTAGACCGGTATGTATAGGCTCAACATAATTATATATGTAGTGCTATGGGAGGCCCAGACCAGTGTGTGTACGCTCAAAATGTAATGCCATTGGAGAACCGGAATGGTGTGTTTAAGATCAAAATGTAATGCCATAGGAAGCCCAGACCGGTGTGTTAACGCTTAAAATGTAGTGCCATGGGAGGCCGAGATGGGTGTGTTAACGCTCAAAATGTAGTGCCATGGAAGGCCCTGACAGATATGTTTAGGCTGAACATGTAGTGCCATAGTAGGCCCATACCGGTATGTTTAGACTCAAAATATATTACCATGGGAGACCCAGACTGGTGTGTTAAGGCTTAAAATGTAGTGCCATGGGAGGCCAAGAAAGATAATTATGTTTGGGCTCAACATGTAGTGCCATGGTAGGTCCAGACCGGTATGTTTAGGCTCAAAATATAGTGCCATGGGAGACCCAGACCAGTGTGTTTACGCTCAAAATGTAGTACTATGGGAGACCCAGACCGGAGTGTTTACGCTCAAAATGTAATGCCATAGGAGGCCCATACCGTTGTGTTTAGGCTCAACATGTAGTGCCATGGGAGGGCCAGACCTATGAGTTTACGCTCAAAACGAAGTGCCATGGAAAACCCAGACCAGTGTGTTTAGGCTTAAAATGTAGTGCCATTATAGGCCCAGACCAGCACGACTGGGCTGAAAATGTCGTTCCGTTGGATGCCTAGACTTGTACACCCCAGCTCAAAATGTAGTTGCATTCGAGGCCCAGACCAGCACGACTAGGCTAAAATGTCGAGCCGTTGGATGCCCAGACTGGTACACTCCGGCTAAAATGTAGTACCATTGGAGGACCAGACCAGTAAGTTTAGGCTCAAATTGTAGTGCCATCGGAGGCAAAGACCAGCGTGCCTGGGCTCAGAATGTAGTGCCATTGGATGCCCAGACTGGTACGCCTGGGCTAAAACGGTTGTGCTATGGAGGGCACATACTGTCATGCCCAAGATTCCCATACAGTACCACTGTGAGGCCCAGACCGGCCTTTTTGTGATTTTCTATACAGCATCTACGGGGCCCTGGAGCTGCGTGCATTGACCTCACAGATATTGCCGTGGGAGGCCCACCTGGCCTTTTTTGGGGTTTCCCATACAGTGCCAAAAAGAGGCCCCAAGCAGTTTCCTGTGACCTCACAGACAGTGCCATTGGAGGCCCTGACCTGCGCACCTGAGATTCCCGTACTGTGACATTGGGAGGCCCATATTGGCCCTTTTGGTATTTCCTATACCGTGCTTATAGAGGGCCCCAAGCCTTGTGCTGGGACCTCACAGACAGTGCTATTAGAAGCCCAGAACGGCGCACCTAAGATTCTCATAATGTGCTACTAGGAGCCCAAGACCGACCGTTAAGGGATTTCCTATATAGTGTCCATAGGGGGGCCAGATCCTCGATGGGGGCTCACCGACAGTGTCATGGGAGGTCCAGGCCCCATAGGTTTTAAATTTGTTTTTATCATGTGGCCTTCTATAAGACAATTTCATTAAACCTAGATAAATTTACCAATGGCTGATCCAGAATTTGACTTTACGGTGCGTGACTTTCTGTACAGTGGGGGTGGGGGAGGAAGTAGCTAATCACTGATTTCAAGTGTTGACGGTTAAGGTAGAAGTTATTTATTTGGTGCATGTTTTGGCGATACTCATTTTACTCTTATCGAAATGTGGTTAAAAAATAAGAAATAAGGAAATTACGATTTGCGCAAAATCATAGGTCGGCTGCCATGTGCGCCCCCTAAGGGGAATCTCTCTCTTTGACCCACTTGTGATCACTGTCCATGAACTGACTAAGGTTTAGGCTGTATCACAGTCCTGTAAAAAGCATACATACATGAGGGTGGCCCCCATATTGGTAGTAGGCATTCAGGAGGCTGTACACGGCACGCACTACGCAAAAGGTCGTCAGCAGTACGCAACAATCCTGTTACATCGTATGCTGACAAAATTACTTTTAAAAGGTACTCTATTTATCAAGGAACACAATACAAGAAGTAAAAAACTCAGGTTTTTTTTTCAAGCAAACACAAGACTAATGTTTACAAAAGTCATTGTGCCTTTGCTTGCCACAGACTGTATTTTTATCTTCTTTATGTAAATAGAAACGCTGAATAGATTGTTTTGCTGTTAAAAGGTACGCAGTACGCAAGCCCAAAATAAGACCGTACGCAAGCTTAAAACGAAGCAGTACGCATACTTGTATCAATTGCAATGAAAAATCTGATCAGCAAAGGGTATTTCAGATATTCAAAGCTGAAAAAACTACCGCTAATGTCGTTTCCAAACGACTTCATCAAAGAAGCTGGTATCCGGCATTTATCGATCTTAAAGAAGCGCGAGGGGTTCAAGACAAAAGAAAATCCAGTCAATCAACTTCCACGATAATTGCAAATGGCCACTGAGCTACTATATATATTTTATAAGGCTACAGAGTCATTAAAGTGTTTTTTCGAACTTTCTAAAACTTCAATAACAGAGCCGTTATTTCGGTGATTAAGCTTTATAAATTGATCAAATCAACAAAAATCCAGTCCAATAATCGGGGCCTGTGGTACAACCAACTTATTTATTAGTGTGTACTTATAGAAAACACAATAATCCATCGGACTTTTGTTTTGTTTACAGTATAGTCTAAAAAATATCTTGACATTTCTGCATCGTGGTTCTTGTGTTTTTTTTTAAAGAAAAAAACGGATAATCCAAGATTAAACCTACCGAGTAGGTATAACTAAACAACGGAACTGAATTTAAATGCAGAAAAGCAGTCTGCGAATAAGTCTCTATAATATAATATATAATAAGCCCGAAGCCCGAGTCGAGTAAACGGCCGGTCGGTCGATTAAAGTTGTAAACAAATGATATTACATAAAATTATAAGAGGGAAAATGAATATGAAAGCATACATGTGAGCTGCTTTAAACACAAATTGAGCGCGAGCGTCAACAATGACGGAGAGATTTCGGCTACTTAATTTTTTAAGCCATTTTATGTGTTTTTAAAAAGTTTTTGTTGTTGGAAAACATGATTTTAACATTCGAGCAATAGGTTTTTTATGAATGTTTAGTTGTTTAAAAAAATAAGATAATGACAAAAAGATCACAGTGCTATTTTAACAGGATAACAACAGCCATACTCTTAACTCTTAACTCAATGGTTAGTTTGTGAATCATACATTTGTTTTCAACAACAAACTTCACGTAAGGCAGTCTATTATGAAATTATTATCTGCAATTTAATGGTTGTTTCTTTTAATGGTTTAATTTTATGTAACGTCAACAAGGTGTCATAAAATGCTCCGTGTAGTACAAACGCATTGTTTTAAATACCAATAAAATGTAACTATCAATTTGATTGAGATTTCGCAGGTTATATTGTCACAAGTTATAATATTTTTGTTGTAAATTTATGTAACGTAATTGAAAAATTAACGCGTTGTAGCCCTAGTCCTAAAACGTAATGAATGACCCTCGTACATTTCAGCATTAAAGTTTAAGTAATAACATGCGGCCATGGTTACATATACTTAAAAAAACTAATACGTATGAGTACAAATGATACAAATGGTATCAGAATTATACCTATCAAAATTCATATTTAATCAGTTGATACATTATACCTTGTGTACTTAATGAGTGTGTTACCTATGCTTACCTCAGCTCACAGATAAACAATTTAACAAAGGGTTGTCCGATTTTCAAGACATATGACCGTATTTATCGGCCGCGTGGAGTGTTAGTTAATAAAAGGGTCATATTTGGGAATATACACACAATTTTTTTTCCAACGCCCCCATTTTAAATTTGACTCTGTGGGATTAATAGATCATGTAAAGTTCTGAAATCTATCTACAATGCACCTTCACAACGCGTCTTTAAAATGCTTCTTAAAATTTTGAAATTAAGAAGGCTTATGCGACATTATGACGTCACATGTGATTTTGACGGTACGTCCCTACGCTAGCCATCGTTTTTCTAAAGTGTAAAAAATCGGTTTTAAATCATTAAGAATCTTAAGATGAATGTAAAAAACACAAAATGTATCAACTAATGGAAGAATCTTGTGCACGCGCAGAAGGTCTTTATAACGCGCAATTGACGTTTATTATTTATTAATTCTTGGCACCCAATGGCACTATAAATTCAAAATAAGCTAATTTTAGCACGGGTTGCTTAAAATACTTTCAATCTTTCATATAAAATAAATGCATTACAGACTATTAAACAAATATTTTTCCGAACAAAATCTAATTCGGGGAGTCTTTGTTTTGCATTGATGACGTCACTAACCATGACCTCGTTTTCTATGACGCGTGTTGTTTTTGTTAATTAAAATAATGATTATGTTGTATTTTAATACCTCGTCAATTAAACATCAATAAAAACATCCCGCACAGAACGGAAGTGCAAAGAATAGGGGCGCCAAAATTGCTGAATGTGACTCTACCAGCACAGGCATGTTCATATGAAGTTTGTTTCCAAATAGAAATGTAAAGACACGCGGCTGAAATTGTTGGTCGGTTTTGTGCTAAATTGAATGCATTTCGTTATGCCTTTTAGGCGCAAACGTTTATACAAGAAATCGTGACCATGGTAACATAAACATTAAGAAAGAAATTGTTTAAATGGTGAATTCTTGTTAGGGTTGACCTATATGTTCATGCTATTAAAAAACACAGTTTAATGCGTTTATTGTGGTTAAATTTTTACTGATTTTTTTTGTGTCGCAGTTTTGTGAATTTCAAAAATAGGGTGATCTTATATAAGCAGTATTTTCGAAGAAGTTAAATTATGTATTGGTTTAGAAAAAAATATCGGTAAATCCTTCCAACTATGCTGATTTAGATATTTTGAAAAAAAAGTATGAATCCGATATATCCACGGAAGATATTGACAAAAGAGTACGGGTGGGGGGTAGCAATTAGGATCAGTGTTAAGTGCGTGTATTACATAAATACTAAAACTGAACAAAAAGTTGTTCAACGTTTAAAGCCTCGTTCACCAGTTTCAGGCGCTACGGTGTGGACACCGGTGCCCACCGGGATCACACCGTAGCAACACCGGCAAGCACCGCATTGAATCGGAATACACCGGCGTTCACCGGGAAGTGGTCCCGGTGGTTTCAATTTTTTTTTAAACAACCGGGGCGCACCAGGATGCGAAACAACGCCGGCCTTTTCCGGGGCATTACCGTAGCTCATCCGGCATGAACCGTATGTCCACCGTAAGACCACCGGGCGACACCGTAGCAAACCGGAATAAGCTGTGTCCACGGTGACTCCCGGTTAGGCCACGGTGTGTCACAGAGTAGAGCCGGCGTAGCCCCGGTTCTTGCCGGTCGAACTACGGTTTGGCACGGTGGCAGCCGGTGAATGCTGGTAAAGTTACGGTGGAGCTACGGTTTGACTACGAAACAGCTCGGTGGACCCCGATTAAAATAAATACAGAAACAGTATTTTACCCATGTTCGTTTACGTTTTACTCAAGTAATTTATATTACATGTATTCCATATAATTTCATTTTAAGACTAAGGTGGGGATAGGGAGGTAATGTTTCGTTGCTTATGCAATAAATATCTTCTCTCACACTCACATTGCAGTTCTGTTTTGCCTTAGTATTTAAATTGAGTTCTGTACTTTGCAAAGGACATTTCTGTTATAAGTTTCACGGAAATTCCATTAATATTCGTATGCTACCGTGAAAAACCGGGGCTCTGCCGTCCTACTTCCGAGACTCGCCGTAGTGACACCGAGGCTCTGTCGCCGATTCTCGGGGCAGAACCGTGGTGTATCGGGACGCACCGGGACATACCGTAGCGCCTCCGCAGCTACACCGGGAATGCACCGGCAAACCATAGCATTTTCGGGACACACCGTAATTTTTGCCCCAAACCGGGTCTGGTCCGTAGCACTGCCGGGAATATATGAACGCACTCGAATTCCTTCCCGATTCGTCCCGGTTCGCCCCGGTCCGCCGGCTGCAAACTGCCGGGACGCACCGGGGCATACACCAGGACAGTGTGAACGAGGCTTAAGCACAATTGAAAATAAGTGTATGTTTAGAGATAACAGGCTCAAATGACATGACCATAGGATTTTATTTTACAAACCGACCATAATATACTCTTCTAAAAATAAGCGATGTGAACAAAATAAAACAAGATCTGTTTTGTTACATTGACTGGTGTTTTATAACTGATGGTGACCCCCGCCCCTTGAATACTGTGAACTGCTTCATTTTAAACTGTGTTTATCTGTTTCCATTTAAATAAAGAATACATGTATAGATTAGACCTTAGCTAATAGTGTGCTTGATATGATGTTTGAGAAAGTAAGTTAAATAACTTTTGTGAATGCAACCTCATCCTCATGTTGAAATAATAATATATGTGTTTCTAAAATAAATCGCGAGCGAAGCGATTGAAAAAAAGGAGAGATTCAACTTTTTTATGATGTTCAAATATAGAAACCACGGGAAAAATTTCCATCATGCCTAACCTCGGTATGGTATCCAATCTTTTGCCATGAGTAAATATTTTTTCACCAGCCATCATTTTCTGAAATCTGTCTTTCATAGTCAAGACGAAGCGAGACGGGTACCCTTCATATCGGCGCGTATTTGCACAACTCGGTCAATAATAAAGATACGCCAGTCAAGACAGGACTTGACGAAAGGTGGGCCATTTTTAATTACAAGCGTAACACGTCGATCTAGTAAGGTATTCACGATCTTCAAACTTGCTTTTTAATAATTATATTTATTAGACATAATAATGATCTTAAACAGTAGACCTAAAATGTACAGAGGAGTCTAGATTTACGAATATTAGTTTAAAATCGTGTCAATGAAGAACATGGCTGTGCTGTTTTCACGTGTCTGCATACAAAATTAATATATAAATTAGCTGTAAAGTTCTCAAAAGCTGAAATGGATTTTCAAATTTGATCATTATAAAAAATTACTGACTGCTTTTATAACTTAAAATGGGAACAATGTTGATAAATTTATTACTATTAAATAGGACTAGACTTAACTGAAAACTACGGGGGTAACACCCCCACACACTTCATTATCAGCTTGCGTGTTGCGTATGGTCTTATTTTGGCCTTGTGTACGGCGTACACAACCTTTTTGGCATTTCAATTTACATAAAGAAGATGAAAAAGTCTGTGGCATGCACAGGCACACAGCGCGCGAAAACTATATTTAGTTTTTTTACTACGTTTATTGTGTGTCTTAATTTCTTGATGTAAGTTGTACCTTTTTAAAGTAAAATTCGTTGTCTGCGTACGATACCATAGGTTTTTTTTGCGTACTGCGTACCGACCCGTTGCTTTCTGCGTACCGTCTACCCCCACCCCCTGAATACTGCGTACCTAAGGGGGTGGTGGTTCTCCATCACTATTCTGAGGGTGAAACCCCTTGTGTACTGCGTACGGCCTTTTCGCCTTTTGTGCACTGCTTTTTTTAACAAAAAGAAACTTTCGTCGTTGCCATTTCTAAAATGAAGATACCGTAACAAAAAAACCTGGTTATTGTTATTGCCCAGGTATCGTATACTTTCCGAGCGTTGACTTACGGCCAGTTATAATGGTTGGCCCAGGTATGCTTTTAGCCAAGTTATTTTTGTTATTAATGAAGTCATATGTTAGGATAGATACATGTACCTTGGATTGTTTATGGATTACAC
>Ga0224511_10002313_pt1 | contig 12718 bp, 6 predicted proteins | sample SF_May12_sed_USG_2_FD_169988 | JGI IMG/M metagenome (GOLD analysis project Ga0224511, IMG submission 169988) | Sediment microbial communities from San Francisco Bay, California, United States - SF_May12_sed_USGS_8_1 | ecosystem: Environmental > Aquatic > Marine > Sediment | place: USA... | reverse complement strand
CCGTAGTTCGACCGAGAAGAGTCGGGGCTACGTCGACTCTCCTCCGGGAGTCGCCGTACCTCCACCTTGGACACAGCTCATGCCGGTTTTATTACGGTTTCACCCGATGGTTTTACGATTGAGAGACGGGTCATAACAGGCTACTGTGATGCCCCGGAATAAGCCGGCGTTGTTCCGTATCCCGGTAAATACCGGTTGTTTAAAAATATAAAACCAAAGGGGCCACTTCCCGTTGAACTATGGTTCAACACGGGTTATCCAGATTCAATGCAGTGCTTGCCGGTGTCGCTACGGTGTGGCCCCGGTGCCGGGGCTAAAAACAGGGAGAGTGTGGACGAGACTTGTAATGTAAATAACCGTAGTGCCTTGACAGATGATCATGTCCAATATTAAGTCAGGAGAAAACATATTTCCTTTTATATATTTTTTACAGCATTATAAAGTAATGGTTAAGGTTAAAAAACGCCTGAAGAAACACTATCTTTTATCTCTTAAATGATTATAACTAAAACATTGATTGTCTTAGCAATATTTCGAGAACATCCTGGAACATGAATTCCTTTACAAAATGTGTTTTCGCTTGTTTAGGCTCTCATCAACCCACTGTGTCCACATTGCCACAGGGCCGTATACACGGAACACAAAGCAGTGTTTGACACGACAAAGCGGTTTCTAATTAGAAGCGCCCGTAGTTTTTGTAAGGTTTCTTTGCCCAGAGAACTTCTGATTTAGTTGTCATTTGTTATTGTTGAAGAATCTTATTGGATTGCGAATACGAAAAAAATCTCCCATTCTGAACTAAAGGCAAAAGTATTTGTTGACGGAACCACAGAACTGTTGTTTATTTGTTGCCAGCCAATAATTGAAATGGCTACGTTTGCAACACAAACTGCAATTTATAATGATGCCCCACATTTTTTGTTACAGAATATGCGATCATGATATAACGTTTATATATATCATATAATTGCACAAAAACTTTGTTCAAAAATATGCATCATTTTGCATAGTTCAGCCCTCCTTCACATTAGCTCACGTAAAGTAGCAATGTTGCAGAGTAGAGGATAGGCCGGCGTTCCATTATTCCGTTATACGTGACTCGTCTACTTTAAGTGTAATTTTTTTATTTGATCAGAATTTCATGACGTTGTCCGAAGTCAGTAATGAAACTAAATTATTTAGTTCAGTTCAGCGACTCAGGACCCCTAGATGTTCTATGAACATATATCGTGTAGATTTGTCTGGATTTCAATACTGTTTTGCATTTTATAACTTTTTAAATTGTGTTTGTTTTAAGGGTAAATGCAAAATATGTTTCCTCGAATAATCAATTTCATATTTATTTTGCATACGCGTATCGTATCGACATTGTTTGAAAACAATGTATGTTTGTAGTATTTCAGGTTTAAATTTACAGGAATAATAAAAATATGGCATATTTACGAATTGAATTGTATGTATCAAACTTTTCCTCTGTTAACTAGTTTGACTCTAGTTTGTTTTGCGATGCTTTTCCAACCGATTAAATGTGTAAATGTATAAGTGTTCAGTAACATATTTTGTACAAGCATATACTGGTTTGTAGTTACTCGTGTTATTTAGACTATAATTATCACCTTTATGCATTATTTAGACAACAATCTAAAGCAAATAACATGATGTGGGACCCTATTTACAACGCGTAAAGCCGATGTTACTATTTTGCTAGAATACAAATTCAATTCGTAAACGTGTCATCGTTTGTCTCCAAAACTATACACACGTGTATAATTCCGGAATGGGTTATCGGCTAATTATGTATTATCCCATAGATGCGTTGTATTTGTAGTATGTTAAGTATATTAAATGAAATAGCATTGAAAAAGGAATGGCAATAACTTCCGACAAATAATAGTTGTTGGACTAAAAACGTAAACACTAAACAACAACAAAACAAAAAAGCAAACATAAACATCCTTGTCAGACCTGATAATTGAACCCGTGACCTCTGGCACCACAGTTTGCCCAATGCGTATCATCTCGGCAACCAAGACAACTGAACATGTCAATGGTAGTCAAGCTATTGAACTGCAACAAAACAAAATTTGCGCGTCAAACGTTGAAAAAAATATTCTGTAATATTTGAGACGCATAAATAATTATATTTGGCAGTTTCACATATTTACATGAGTAAGTGTGGGTAAAAAGTAAACTATAAACAATTCTGGTCAAATGTTACAGACAAAGCATCTTTATCAAGACACTTTCTACATGGTGCTTCTCCTCTTCTCCTATTGTATAGTCCACATTTTCTTCCCAATAAAACCATCACATCTGGTGCCGTTACTTAAAAAACCCCGCAGTTTGGATTAACGACATTAATAAATCTTATTTTCTAGGGAACAGGAATGTTTTGAGACACAATACCATAGCTTAGTAGCGTTAATATCTGTAAACTTAAGTTTATCACATATTATATCAAATACTGTTAATGTCATGTTTTAGAATAATTATGTCTGTTAATTCGGTAACTATTTGTTTTCAGCTATTTACACATTGCTATACATGCAATACTATTGGGAAAAAATGTACAATTTGTATCATCCAACAAGTATTTGTAATCTACAAAATCGCTTTCTATGTGATCAATATGGGAAAAGGGAACAGTCTTGAGCAAGCATAACTTGTTTGGAGACGATAACAGCCTCAAGTTTATTGAATCTGTTCATCAATGGTAATTAAAAACACCACACCACTGACTCCCCCCTGGCGCATAAGCAGAACTCTTAGTTTCAAATGTAACAACAATCAATAAAAACGACCAGAAAATATAAATATACAATGATGTTATACGGGAAATATTTTACAGCCGCTACACAAGCACTAACACCAGCTGTTGTAAATTAAATTATCGAAAAAAATACCTTTTTTAAAAATGTATGAGATTTCTTTTTGAAAAGCAGGGCTTTCCCTTTATTTTTTAGGGGGTCACAGTATCCCACTAGGTTTATGATTTGGGGGTCATTGGTAAATTTTGGAGGTCACATTATAAAGCAATATAATCATTGTTGACAATGAACATCAGAACATTTAACAAGATTTGTTTAACTTTTCATACATGAAATTATACAAATGAGTTGGTCCTTAGACCTACAGGCTTAACAAATTAAACATGTAACTGTTTATAACTGTTCATATTATGTCTGCCTATATTAAAGCAGTCATATATAGAATTACTTCTTCCTAGATTTGATTAAGAGAAACTTATAAGGAGATGCCATTACTACTATGTTGTACATTTGACAATCACGAGATTCTTGGATAACCTTATTACATTTTAGCGTCTTTCCAGACGCGGTAATGTATCCACTTGCAAATTTTTATCATAAATGACAAAATCTCATAACGAATTGATTTGAATAATTTGATTTCTGCATTTTACTGTGCATCATTACTTTCAGAAATCACAATGGACATCATTACTACATTGTCTTGCAAATCAGACACACACGCGAACAATTCAATTCAATTCTTTATCTCCCTCAATAGTGAGGATATCGAACAGGCTATATACAATACAAAAAATGTTATATAATATCAAAATGAATGTAACAAATAATGGATAATTGCAAGGTAGTTTATATGAATGGTTAAACAGTTCTGGCTTTCGTTTTATATGACTAAGCGTAGACTAACATCCAAAGCTGCAGCTATAGTCTGCGCATTGGGTTCGTGATAGTATAAGTATTAGCAGTGCTCAATGTAGACGTGTATACAATTGACAATGAATGCAAATACATCTTAATTCTTAAGACTAGTGTTTCAGTATGCATATAAAATATAGGTTCAACTGGGGCACCAAAGAGTCTTAATGTTTGCTTCACACTGTCGAGCTCTAGAACGCGTAGTATCTCATCGGCCATTATTGCAGGGAGTCGGTTCAATCCGACCATTAACTCCGCCATATCAGAGCGTGTAGATGTTGGTAACCCTTGTATTCGTTTATCAGCGTAATGCTGAAAACGTAAAACTTGCCGAAATATTAGTGTGCGTAAGGTTGTTCCGAAGCTCCGAGCCGTACAATGCTATGGGTATGACGACGTTAGAATACAGATCCATAGACACAAGGAGGGCTGCGTTGTGCTGACAGAGAAAATAGAGCGTTTTTAGCGTTTTGCAGACGCTGACTTATTTTAGCTTAATACATTAAGTTATATTAGTAAAATAATTAGCAGACATTTATTTTTTATAAAATATGGTCCTTAACTAATTCTGTGTTTCTATTTTTGTTAATAATCTTTTTTAATGTTTACCTAGTAGACATAGTAGACATTTAAATTTGGTAATGTAGCAAGTTAAACAAATACATAAGCACATTTTAAAAGCATTGCATAAGTTGATTATAGGAGCAGATAAATAAGTACTTGGCATGCTATGTGCTGTTAAGTATGTCGTGGCGTTACACAAACTAATCTATTACAAACCTACGTCTTTATACACAAATATGTTATAAAATCAGTCAAAACAGGCCAGTCTATTGACGTATGTGACAATGATATTTATGTATGCCTTCCCTTGTTAGTGTTGGCATCAAACTAAACGGTTTACCCTATGAGAAATAACCATATAAGGTGTAAATCATTTTTAACAATTGACACGTAATGTACTGTTGTTGAAATTAAACGTAAATAATGGAGGGGTTATTTAAAAAAAATATATCGCCAAATCGCGACGCTTTAGTCTTTCCCTTTCATCAGTTTAATTGTACAACAGACTTAATAGACCCTATGTCATTTTTATGTATTATAAATACAGACAGATGCATAAAACCTTCGAATAAATGTGCTCTTTTCTCTGAAATACAGTTATTTATTGTGTTTTATTGTATTTTACCTATGAAGACACCAACAAATTACTACGGTACAATTTAATTATTTCCCGTTACGTTCACCCTATGGACGCATGTCAGCGACAATAACGTAGAAATGAGGTCAACCCTATGCAGATGTTGATGTATTTTAGGGCAGCCCTGTCAAATGCAATGTAAGGTTTCCTAAAAGTTGAGTATGTAAAAAGGGCGCCATAAAAGATATATAAGGTGTAGAAAACTTACAAAAACAAGCAAAGATGTCGGACAACAAAACAACATAACAAACAATACCCGCCGTGCAAACATAATAAAGTCTAGATTTATTCCGGAGTTGCGGTTGAAATGTCTCGGATGTAACGAAATATTCAGACGTTCCTTTAACGGTGTAAATTGTGATGTACCGCTTATACCTATTGTAGTACAACTAGATTATGCTAATATAAGGTAAGTTTTGTTAACTTTTTACATTTTTGGGAGACAATCGGAAGAGCGTAAATAGTTCAGTTACACACAACCATGATTTATTGAGTATTAAAGTATGGTTTGGATTCTTCTTTGCTTTTATAGATAAAAACTTTGAAAGTGTTTGAATGAAAATTGAAAAAAGAATTTCATACAATAAATCCGTGGAAACAAATAAAACAGCCTGATGAAAACTCTTTGGCTCTAAACCATGAATAAAATCAACGCCCTTGGCACGAGGCGTTGTGACCAACTTCACGGCGCCACAATACAAGAGTGTGGATTTTTAACCTCTATAGATAATTCATAATAATTCATGATTAGAGAAACGTTAGTCACGAAGTAGAACTTACCATGCAAAACACAAAACAATTAAATACGACAAATTAACGGTTTTTGTAATTTGCATGTGCATGTGCTATATTTGTTGTTGTTGTTGTTTGTGTTGTTGTTGTTGTTGTTGTTGTTGTTGTTGTTGTTGTTGTAATTGTTGTTATATGCTACAGGCAAACTTTCAATTTCCTTTATTAGAAGTACATTTCTTCGAGTAAATAAAGACTCTCTATTTTTTTGAATTTGACATTATCGCACGAATCAGTTGTAACTGCTAATGGCAATGATTTGACATTTTACTGATAGTTAAAGGAATAAATCAGCGTGCTTTGATCTAAACGGAAACGTTGACGGAAATGTCATTAGTATACGCTGTGCACAATTTTTAACGGCGTTCAGGATTTTATTATAGACCTTTATTAGTCTCATAGCTGCTGTAATGCAACCATTTAGAACCTTCTATCACAGAAAAATGAAACGAAATGAGTTGCTTTTGTTAAATTTTAATCATTCACATTATTACTTTCAGACATCAAATGTAAGAATTTTTTTTTATTTTACATCTAACCTCAAACAAGAACGTGATATGGATACATCTTAAGACCAGACCTATTAAGAGGGTAGAACTAATTATTTGGTTCTCGAGGCCCGGGTTTGGATTCTACGACATACAACGATTATTATACTTAGTTTATTGGTTTGTAGTTATTGGTCCTAAAAGCTTATTTTTGACTGTTTTATGTCGTGTTTTGCAGTGGTTGTTTATACACACAAAACATATAGCAATGTTTGTGCCAAATGTGTATAGTATCGAGATACAGGTAGATAATCTTAAACTGAGAAGTTCTTACAGTGACGCCAAAGATTCTTTTATGACACTTTAACTTAGTTATTTATTAATAAGACGCATCTTACAATACAGTTAATTGCTACAGAGCATTTTTATTAAAGACAAAGCGTGTACTTGATTTATCTTTACAACAGTTTTATCGTGGAATATCATTTAAATGTATTTTATTTTAATCACAACTTATTAGCAGTGTATCGTTAGAATTAGGGGTAAGCGTGATTATCGTGTCATAAATGCTGACATTATCAGCGTTTTATACCCACATATAAAAGAAGGTCCCGGGTTCGATTCCAGACTCTGGCAAGTATTTTTATGATCCCTTTTTGTGTGTGTGTTTTATCTGTATTGGCCAAAACAAACATTTTGTCATGAAATTGTGCAATTCCCTTTGCAATGATATTTCATTTATTATACTTAACATAGTGCAAATTTTATTGACCGATTGTAGGGGTATCAGAATCACCCCCTCCAATCACTAAAACAGTAACACAAGTGTTTCCTGTTAAAATTGTTCCCGAGCATCTTCTGTTACTGTTCTCGGGAAGTAAATATGGGACGAAACGGTAAGGGGATTTTTCATTTTCATTATTTTAAAACATCTATGCGTTTTCTGCAAAAAATGAGAATGTAACTCGATAGCGATAGACATATTTGTTTGATAAATCGAAACAACTAGTCAAAATGATTAGAAAAAAAGACAGTAGAGCTTTCAGCGTGTCTGACATTGCATCATTTTGATCGTGCATTTTCATACTTTTGTGATTTTATGTCATTAATTTGGTAATATATTTAGTATCTGTGTTGATAAATGTCAATAGCAATATTTTAACAATATGTTGTATAATTTACAAGCTTGAAATGTTTGTTATAGAGGTTTATTATCCATTTGTTTTTCAAGGGTTGCTGTTCTAAAGCATAGGTCACTGTTCCAAACATTGGTTGTCGTTCCAGGGCACAAGTTGCATACTCTATATACTTTATAAAGTGAAAACCCTCTTAACAATGTTGTTATTATATAATAACCTTATTATGTAATTACATATCAATGATAAATATCAAACAAATTATTCTTAAAATTCAATTTTTGACATTGGTTTACGGATTTTTTCATTTTCGGTGTCACGTCATCGTTTAAAGTGCACATTTGTTTGTAATTTAGTTTGTTATTAACTACAAGGTAAAATGTTGCATAAACACATTTAACATTATATGATTTTCTCTCAAAAAGCAGTATTTTAATTAAATATATACATTTAAGATTTACATTTGGCGATATATTACTTTTAAGTTGTGGCTATTCTTTTATGTGTTTTTTAGAATGAAAACTAATTCAAATTTCTTACGTGAACATTCCATTAATTTCTAATATATTTGTTACCTCTCTGACCGGACCAGAAGTGTCTGATTTAAGACCCTGTAGCCATTTTATAAGTATCAGTATACGGGGAATACATACAGTTGTAAATCATGCTTAATTTTCTGTCAAAACATAAAAACGGAGATGACAGACAAAAATGAGGAAAGTGTAAAGTAAATGCACAATTTGTGAAACCATGAAAAGCCTTCTACGGTTATGCATGTTTTATGGGTATTAATAGTATTTAACCTACAACATTTTGGCGGCTAATACATCACAATTACAATCCAATTATGAACATAACAAACAGTTCAACGTTGACTTTGAATGAAAAACGTAGTTCGAAAAACGTATGTTTAAAAGTCAAAATTGTGTCAGCTTTATACTTATTTTCATATTTAGCAAGAACAAAATCATCTGTCAGGAAAACACAATTAAAAACTTAATCACTATTTGTGACGTTTAAAATCGTTGGTAAAATCTAACACCAATGTCAAAACACGATGATTCATGAAATAATCTAATCAAAACGTTTGCAAACACATGCATTATATTCTATGTTCTGATGTTAAAACACTTTTGTTATATTAGTTGAATTGCACTAAAATCCACTTCATATTTGTAACGAACAAGAAAAAATGTTCAGTGTATATATACTATGTATAATGCGTCATCATGGATGAGATTATATCATCATATCGTGACCAATTTGGTATCGTGTATGAGGTTTTAGCATACCCTTTGTCATTTCTAATGAATAATAAATAAAACAGACTGCTATTGAATTCGAATTTATGTGCCATGTCCTTTGATTTATTGTTCGAACATGATGTCTTAATTGTCAATGTCGCCATAAAGACATTAATAAATAACTACAATAACATCATATTGTGCCCCGTTTCGATATATTTTGTACGGTATTCATCTTCTTAAAAAAATAATGTGTGACATAAACAGAGAAAACTATGATGTACAATGCTACATTATAATCTGTTCTGTTCTAACCACAATAAAATTTGGAACCTTCTGGCAGACAATGTTTCACAGAAGGTGCAAGAATGTAGACTAGCCCTTGGTATAATTATGATCTTAAAATGGAATTAACGAACCAGGAACTGTAGCTGGCAAGAACGTGTTGTGCGTGTCTGCATATACCAATAATACACGCAATAAGATAATTGCGTGCACAGTTGCTTTTGTTTTAAAATCATTCGATAAACACAAGTATTTCTTTTAATGTTCATTTAACTCAAATATTAAAATTCATATTGATAAAAATGCTGGTCGGGCCAGTCAGTGATCGCGCTGCCTTATTCTATGTTGTTTTAGCAAACCACAACCATCTGTATTGTTTTGTTTTAACCGTCTGTGTGATATTTAGCTGCTAATGAAGTAACATAGACTCTTTGCTATATATTTGGATATCCATAAAATGTAAACATATACGCGGATATAAAAGGACTCTTATAATCTCAAACTAAGATTTCCATATCAACGAAACACTAACATGTGTATCCATACATACTTTCTTTTGAAATAACCACCGTACATCGCGTGAAGCTAATGAAACCCACTGGAGCTGGCATGTTGTGTCCCTAAACAATAAAATACGCGCGCCCATTATAAAGTGAGGGTAATAAGCTTAAAGTTAATTATTTCATTTACAATACAAATCCAACAGTGTGCTTCTCTACCAATATGTTGTCAATCTGACTTTATTTTATATTCCGAACTGCTTCCGTAACACATTTCTTTTCCAATTAAACCATCACTTTTGGTGCCGTAACCATAAGAGAACAGCAGTTTGGATTAATGACATTAATAAAACCAACGAAATTGTAGTCTTTATTTCTAAGGGGAAATGACATTGATCTTGGCGACCTGTATTTTGGAACGTTATCATGCCTATGGTACTTCAAAGTTTAGTTCAAAGGTACTCTTCCATTCTTTTTGGAATGAAGTTGTAGACTTAAACTACTAACACATAATTTACTATTGATGATTTTTAGAACAAAAGTATTTTTAACCTTTACGAACTTGTTAAATGGGGTCTTCAAAGTGCATATATGGCGTTGCCCAAATTTAAAGTACGAGCTTTTAAGTGCATGGAATATCAAGTTGAATATAAATTGAGACAGCACCTTTTTAAAAGTAACAAACTACAATATAATTGCTTTTACCTATTACGTTTGAAAAACATGTGGTTCCTTTGTCTTTCAATGTTTCAATGGGGTAAACTTATTGTCTTTTAATTTATATATTTGTCTGAGCAGATAATATTATTGTGCTGTTTACAATTTTGTCCTATGAACAAATGGGTGTTTAATTGTCTACAGTTATACAGCACGAGAGGTCACTGGCGTATGATATGTCATGTAGACATGTTACAATGACTACATGTATAATTTATGAATCTTATTTGGACTATAAACCGAAAGTTATCGCTTGACCACCATCGATCGGCATGTTTAAAAAACAAAAGGGTATACATATTTTGTTTTTGACTCGGATCGAACCAGGGAAAACTTTGTTATAACTTATACTACCATTTGTACATAATTAGGTACTTTATTTAGAATATGGAACTGTCTAATGTTTAGGTAAAACATGTGGGTATTATTTTTTTCGTGACTGAGCACCGCGTTAAATAACTAAGAGAAGGCGGTATTAACAAAAAAGTAAAGTTTATCAGCCCTTAATTATGTTCGGTTTGTAGTTTATATCTTCATGTATCACAAAAGCACGTAATATTTCTATTTAGAACTAATGCGGGCTTAGACAACATAATTAGGTTAATATTGATTAGCATCAAGAGAAAATGAAACGAAATCACAAGGCTGTAACAAACCTAATTAAGTGGGATGTTGCTTGTCAAATAAACACTTCATGGAACGCCTTAATACCAATGAAATCAGATGTTTGCGGTGATTACATGTACAACATCAACGTGGCCAATTCTGTTGTTTCCATAAGCAGAACAGAATTTACGCTTGTATTCACTCACCGACCGACCTCTTAAGCTCATACACAATATAACAATCTATAAATATTATATACGAAGAAAGAATCGGAAGCAGTCAGTCGTTTGCAGAGTAAAGAGGCTAGTATTGGTGAACCCACTCAATATTTAAAAGCAGCGTTAATTTAAACATCAAACCATTATTTAAATATGTCTCTGTTTGCTTACTTCTTATGTATAAACATCTCCTCAAGTTATATTACAAATACATTTTCTCATTTTATTAGTGTTCAACAATACATTTTGTAACTCTTTGGCGAAAAATAGTAAATTCTTTATTATCAGCAACTCATATACTAAGCAACGTAACGAACCAAATAACATGTTCAGGAGTTTTGACACCCAGTTTAATTCAAAACACTTATTAATGTTAACATGTTAAAACGTAACATGATATTAAATCCCGATTATAGATCATCATTCAAGCTTCAACGGTGCTAAACCTTTTTTGTATTCATTTGTAAAAAATGCAATAATTTGAGTTTGAACAATAATACCGACATCTTACATGGCTTTGAGGAATCCTAGAATATTGCGCATGAATGTACAAACATAGTTTTTAAAGCTTAATTGACGTTTATGCCCCTTGCTACACTGATTAGGTCGCTAGGCGCCACAGCTAAGTACCCCCTACGCTCAGCGGTAACGCGCTGACTGTAAACACCAATACATGATGATCCCTTTCAGTTGTTCTGAAGGAAAGAACAACAGTAATTTAACAATATTGTAGTTTATAGTTAATCTAGTATTTATTCTATCGGCAAAAAACAAAACAAATACATAAACATGAGCTGTACTAGTATCTGAATCGATGTTATGAAACGAACATAGCGATTACTCTATGCGCATTAGAAAGAGCGTCGTGTTAACATGTAAATTGTTTCGCTTTATATGACACTATAATGTTAAATGTATTAAAACAACTATAACAAATATTAACATTATATTTATGATCATATAATATAATTCTTACAGAATATGAGGTTTTAATCCAAAATGTTAAACTTCTATGTAAAATACAATCTTCAATCTTCTTATCTCATAAAAGTCAGTAAACTGTGTTTTAATCGTGGTCCATATCAGGGCAATTACAATGTACCGTTCTATTTTCTTAGTTCATGTAATTATTCTTTACAACAATTAACAATCGACAAAAAAAATGTGTAAGCATTTATTAACAACAACAACGCAAAGTCTTAATATGTTTGGACTTTTATATAATGCACACCTTTATAAAATTTATAAAAAGGGGTTCTTAGCTATAGCGCCTAGTGTACACGTGTTTGCCGTTACTCATCCTAACACTCCTAGCTGAATAACCAGTACCAAGCACGGCAGGCAAAGCACTGGGACAGCGCGATTGTCAACCATGGTGTGCTACCAATATAGTTATTTGTTGCATAACAACATAAATGTGTCTTGGTTTCGGTTGTCTTTATTTAGTTTTAAGTGAAATTTATGCTTAAGAAGATGTAATTGAATTTTCTTGTACGGGAATCAATGTTAACCAAATTGTACTGTCTCACGGTTGTGAGTTTATGCCTGACAAGACAGTTTAATTACCTCTGAACTATACTCCAAATGTGCACATTTAAAAAGGGGTAGTGCAATATAATGTTATAGAGGATATTTGTTGAATGTTGGTGTAAGATAGAAATTTATTTCACGAGTGTTTATAAAAAGCAATACTTTCACGAGTGGCGTAGCCACGAGTATATATATATTTCTTTCATGCTTAATGATTAAATATAAGGATTTACAGTAGAAAGATAACCAGTGAAATTCAAAAAGTTATCTTTCTACTGTGGCTTAAATTATGCCGGTGTCACTATGACGTTGACGTTGTTT
>Ga0224511_10002312_pt1 | contig 12718 bp, 4 predicted proteins | sample SF_May12_sed_USG_2_FD_169988 | JGI IMG/M metagenome (GOLD analysis project Ga0224511, IMG submission 169988) | Sediment microbial communities from San Francisco Bay, California, United States - SF_May12_sed_USGS_8_1 | ecosystem: Environmental > Aquatic > Marine > Sediment | place: USA... | reverse complement strand
ATGCTAATAGAACACATCTTCTTATGCTGATAGAACACACATTGTTCTTATGCTGATAGAACACATATTGTTCTTATGCTGATAGAACACAGATTGTTCTTATGCTAATAGAACACAGATTGTTCTTATGCTGATAGAACACATGTTGTTCTTATGTTGATAGAACACACACTGTTCTTATGCTGATAGAACACATTTTAGTAGTAATTATTGATATTTTTAGAAATATGGAATTTATCATTCAGTATCTAATAATGGAGTATATCATTATGTTTCTCTTTTTTTTTTCAAAATGAGAATGTTCATAGCATGACAGTTTGTCCTTTAAAGTAACTGACCAGTGTTGGGTGGGTTAAACAAAACTTGGTGGATATTTTTTCAATTCTAAACCAAGTGCAGCCAGAGCAATCTTAAGTCAGTCATTGTTGGCATGTATATTTAACCTTGAGGTAAGGCTTACAATGATCAGGCGGGGTAGATTTTACCTTTAAGGGGGTTTCCAGGTTCAATCCATGTCTTGGTTAGACAAAGATTCTCACCCTGAGACTCTTGAATGTTATTTGTGTTTACATTGTGTGATTTTATTAGATGTACATGTGGTATTGCTGTCAAGTGGTAGTTAGACCTACAGTACTATGTGTAGAGATGATCATTGTTTACACTGCTGGGTGGTACTAACATTTTATTGTCTTAACAATTAACATATTGACAGAACGCTTGAATTGACGTCTGATGCCCAACAAAAAGGCGTGAATTTACTTTATGCCATAACGTACAACGTCATTTGGGTCAATCAGAAGACTGGATCTTTTGTGTATCACTGGTTATGCACACTTGCAACGAGCTTTCCCGCCATTTTGTCGGGCATCGGACGTCATTTCAAATGTTAAGTCGATAGGTCAATTGTCAGAGACTTGTCCTGGATTCTTTCTACTGTACAAGTATTATGATGTAGGTAATCTTTGTAGTGTCTTTGCACTGAGTTCTTCTATATCTGTATTGTTGTTTGGTGACCAATGACAGTGTTTTTCTCCATTCTTCTCTGCCTATCCCCAGTTAGCTATGTTGGAAGCTCTATTGGCATCTGAAGTAAGTACGGTATACCCCGTGATCAATGTCTCAAGATGGCATATTTTCTATGGGGTGGAAAAACAAGTAATAGGGGATTTTATGGTAGGTCTGTACCTCAGATCTGCCTCATTTTGCACATTTTTCATCTCATCATTGTGTATAATTTTGTTATATTGAACAAGTTTTCATATTTGTCATTTTCGTTTGTAACCAACAATATTGCTTGTCACGGAATTCCACCAAGACGGCATGTTTGGAATTCAATTCCTTAGTTCTCTATTTTTAAAGTTATAACAACAAGCATGGCATTTATGTTTTCCTTTCAGACTTCTCATTGCATACTCAACACTGTTTTTGTTTCATAAGCAAGAGATTCGAGTGTTTGTTCGTGTATGGTTGTATTCATTGTTTCCTTGTCTTCAACACACCATTGTCATTATAACCACCATACGGTCCATGAGTCCGCCGTATCGTCTTTACATGTATGTGCTCAAAACATAACCTGTTAACCAAACCATTCCCTATATAAATACATGTTTGTGTAAATACAAGCTTACTGAAAAACCTCTGTCAAAAACTGTAACATGCTTGAACCTACATTGTATATACACGTTCCACAATGCAAGGTATCCCAACTATCCAACCAGCCAGTCGTATTTCCAAATAATATTTATGTTTGTATAACTATCATCATTAAAATAGTTTAAACCAGTTATAAACGGTTAATGAGATGGCAATATAAAATATGTTAAACCAGTTATTAACGGTTAAGATAGCAATATAAAGGGTCATTTCAGTACAAAAGTAGTGTTAGGATCACAGTAATCAGCATGTATTAAAATGAATAATAATATAAAATGGTCTTAAAGCCAATAATTCCACTCAATCCATTGTCATGTTCATCCTAATTCATTTATTTAAACTGGACTTGACTTTTACTAACAAAAACTGTTTAAATAAACCGCCACCTTATAAATAATTATATCAAACTGGACTCCACCTTTACTAACAACACAGCCATCTGATCAATGTGGAACATCTCCATGGTAACACGCATTTCCCGGTGTTCCAGAACGACATGAACGGTGGCTCGAGTTTCGAGGACACAGTCAAGTACCCTCTGTCTGAGCTCCAGTCACCCACGGAGGAGCTGCCAGCCGGCGTAGACCCCAAGACCAAAGAGGTAGCTCATTCATTAGTTGTTGTGTTGTTGTTATAGATCTCGAAATATTAGTCAAATATAAAAAATGTACACATTTTTAAGCACGTTAAATTTGTAATAGATTCCAATTAATAGTTACTGATACTTTTCTTTGAAGAGTTGATTGATAGGATTTCTAGTAGGTAATGGACAGTTCTTCAACTGTCAATTATGATCATTTATAACAGTACATGGTCAGTTGTATTCCAATAGATTAGGAATATGGTGTCAGGTGACAATCTGACCTAGAAAATTTTGTGATAAACCTTATCACAAGCTCAAAGAAAATCTACTGCATTGGGAGAAGCTTGAAAATTTGTTGCATTAATTTTAATAGAATCACATTTGTTTGCTTCCGTTGATGTTAATTAAATGAAATTAATTAAAGTAAACCTGATTATCCCCCCCTGCCCGCAGATGTACTTGACCAGTGAAGAGTTCCACGCGACCTTTGGCATGACCTACACCGACTTCCTCTCTAAGCCGCTCTGGAAGCAGCAGGCCATGAAGAAACAAGCCGGACTCTTCTAGGCCAGTCTCCATGGCGACCACACATGGCAACCGGCCCCACGGCAACCAGTCTCCATGGCAACAGTCCACATGGCAACCAGTCTCCATGGCAACAGTCCACATGGCAACCAGTCTCCATGGCAGCCTGGGATGGCAAACCCGGGAGACCAACTGTCTGTAACCATGTGGTGTTGCTGCTGTGTAAGGTCACATCATCACAAGACTTACATACCTGATCTGTTACGGTGGTTCCCTATGGGAACAGTTGTCAGTTGTTACATAACTTTCATTAGTTTAAAAGACTTATCACCTATATTTTATTACACCTTCTTCCCGTACTTGTTATATTTATTATAACATGTACACTGCCTATGCTATCAGTGCAATGAATGCAATTAATACACGTAAATAAAGTTTTTGAAGATAACTAGTAAACAATATCCACAGAAAGGTTGTTGCCAGGCAGTTGCTATGTGTTTGGCCAAGGTTGACAGGAGTTTTGTTATCTGTTATGTAATCTAGCTTTTTTCAATTATTCCTTTTTTGAATTATAAACATGTTATTGTTATTAAGGCAATAGATTATATGTTTAATATAATGTGTTTGGAAAGTGTATCAGCATAACCTAGAATTGTCTCATATGGTACGGAACAGAGCTGGCTCGTTTATGTTAAAGGGATCGATAAATGTGATCTGTAATTATCTTTGCCACAAAAAGCATGAGGAACAAACTGTATATTGCAGTATATAATTTATAGATAGGCCCTTCAGTACTGATCTGTTATCGTAGCATGTGCAAGAAATCTTTTATTGGTTTATTTAATCTTAGAAGTTAGTAGTTGAAATTTGAGTGTGATACTCAAAATCATTATCTCGTATAATTATACATAATTTATCCACCATTTGGCCATTGTGAACTGACACCTGTTGCAAGTTTCACTCATGCAACTTATGACATTTCATGGCTCAGTGCATAATGGTAGAATGGTAGGATACCATAAGTTTATATAGATATACCAGAAGGACCATTTCAAACAATCCCTTTAATAATAGCAGCCTGTTTGCGCTGGACCATTAGTTGGTGTTAATGTGTTGGAAATGTGGGGGTTTTATGTCTGCTTCGTGTATCACAGAACAGTATACAGAGAACGGTGAATGACCTGGAGGGTGTATGAACGTGTGGTTGATATTTGTGTATTAAAATCATTCATTGTCAAGGGTAAATTTACATGATATTTATCTGTCTGCTTTTTATATGACTAAAATGATTACAGAATTCGGCCTCAAGTATCCGCTGCTCAATTTTGTAAACATAATAGTGCTACATTTACTGCCAATCTCTTTCAAAACAGCATCTATGACTTATATAAAATATGTTCATCAAATTTATTTGACTAGAGTAAAAGCTCATTGTAATTGTTGAATTTTCTTATATCTGGTATATCTATCTACTAGTGTTTTTTCTTTTTAGACCAATGATATTGTTTATGGGCATTTAATTGATTTAGTAAATGACAGTCCAAAACTGACATGCATTTAAAAATACAGTAATAGAATAGTAGGACAGAAAAGAATGTGTGCATATCTTGTACAATACATATACATTGTATACATGCTATCACAATAATTGGAGAACTGTAATATTTGCCTATTTAGGTCATTTTGTATACCGGTAGTCATTAGTGCATTAAATATAAAACCTTTGCTATACAGTAAAGTCCACTTATAAGGAAACCACTTATAAGGAAGTGCTGGATATAAGGAACTTATTTTCATTCCCCAATCTTTAGCAAGGAACCAGTTCACTATACGTTTATAAGGACCTCCAGTTATAAGGAGCATATTTTCATGGTCCCAATGAGTTCCTTATAAGCGGATTTGACACGTTTGCTATATATTGTTACATTTGTTCACATATGAGATACTGCATTGAAATGCTGATTCAAGGTCAGAAATACAGGTGTCTGTACTCTGTGCTTGAGCAGTAGATGGCATTCTAAAGATCTGAGCAGTTTAACCTGCAATATCTTTCATGCACAAACATGTGATTGATGGTAATTTATTTTATACTTTGTTTTTGCAATAAACAGTTTTATTAGTGTGACTTAACAAGAAGTATGATATAAATTACTTGTTGCTGTATATGTGTGTGTGTTAATGTTGTAAAATCATTTACATTCTGTTTACACATGTCACAAAAAGATCTGTTAAGCTATTTTTGTATATAAAAATGTTTGATAGAATTTATTTGTTGCTAAAATAATCCCTTAAAAAATGAAAACAAATCATGTTTTCAAAAAAGTGAAAAAAACTTGTATTGTACTGTATAAAGCCCCCTATAATCAGATAGGTAGATAAACGTAGGCTCTAGCATACTGGGCAAAATGGGTGTTTAGTTTGTTAATGGACTTTCTATTATTAGTTTTGATGTTGTTGCTGTTTTTCATGTTGTATTATTTCTCAGATTGACTTACACTATTTTGATACTGTCATCCATCAAATATATACATTCCAAGTGCTCTTTTTTACATTTTTTTCTTCATAACCAATTCTTAATTGAAATTCCCTTTGTTTTGTTGAAATAGAACTGGTATGGTTATTTATTTGCTCAAGATATTTTGTTGTTGTTTTCTTTCAAAGTCTAACTATGTAACCAAAATATAATATAATTTTTTTATTTTTACAAAGTGCAAGAAGGGTGTGCTTTTAATTTTTAATTTGTTTGAATATTAATCCATATAAATTTAATTCATAAATCTAGAACACAATGAACGGAAATGTTTTTCCATGCAGGTCTGAAGTATTAACCTAACCCATTTTTTTTAAATTTATTAGACAAAAGAATATAGTTGAAATAACTTATCAAATTTCAATACAAATTTCCCCAATACACGGGTTTGGCAACAGTCTTCAAAACTAGAGTCTAGATTCTTTCCCAAAGAGTATGTAATACACAAGTTCAGCATGTGCTTCTTATAAAAATGATATTTTTAAAATAAACAGTCTTCTGTTATTGATCTAGATGCAACATAGTGACTATATTTTTAAGCTATTTAATGAAAATAATTATAAAGGATACAAGACTGTCCTACTGCACATTGAGTTGACAACATAATTCTAGGGTGAAAAAACATAAATTAATTGTATACATCTGGTGTACCATTTCTCTCCTTCAACACATTTAATTGACATTATTATACATCAATTAGATTTAAAAAGTAGATTTTTTTATCATGGTTCATTTAATACCTGGATAAATAGCCTGAAGCGTGGACTACAGTGTTTGTCATGGACAGGTCACTCTGCTGTGGGGTACAACAACGCTTCTTGTTGCTTCTTGTTATTATAAGCTGTGATGTTCTTACCCACTTGTCTCAATACTTATGTAAAACCATGTCTTGCTTTATGAAAACCGAAACATGAAAAAATGAATAATAATAAATAGTGTCTAAATAGATCTATTACTGTATTTTGCAATGAGCTGATAAACATTTTTACGACAACAAATGGGATTTTTACATCCTCTCGAAATATTAATATTGTTTTAATCTTGTTTAAATTTCTGCCTAAACAATATAGATCCATGCCAAAATGAAGGTTTCCAGATGTTGTTTTTGTTAACATATCATTTAAATCAATTCTATATTTTTGTAGTTTTTGTAAGTTTTGACCTCTTTGTGCAAACAAATTGCTATAATTAATTATACAGCACAGGTTGTTGATAGATAGACCATTATATAATTGTACCATTATCACCAAACTATACATATCTTTATGGCAATAAAATATACATATTCATTGAGACTTGTTTTTTCATGTTTAGCTTTACTGTTTGAAGAATAGGTACAGTTTTTTCCGGTCACGTTTTCGTTTGCGGCTTCTACTTGAAATTTGAAATCTCGAAACGTTTACTAATGGTTATTGTTCAGCAGCCATATCAAAACACTTACGCCTATCTCACACAAAAACACGGTTCCCATACCGTATACTCGGGTAACGCTAAATTTCCTCATTTTTTGCCCGCGATTCAGCTTAAACACAATTTCAATAGAAATATGGCCAAAACATGCTCAAAAATGACTTGTACTTCAGCCATTAACATTTTCAATGATAATCCCCCCATGTCGGAAAAGTCCACGCCCCCATCCCGTTAGATCAAATCCTGCTGGATCAGCCACTGCTACCGGGTTGAATAGTCCGGAGAGGCATCAAGTTATTGACCTTCATCCGTACATTTTACTGGATTAAATTCGTATAAATTGGCAAAAAGGTCAGACAACGTAAATGATAAGCACTCATATATAGTTGCAGAAATTGTTTCTGACATGGCGACATTAACCCGAGACAGGCTTAACGGTAAATATTTAAATTAGAGTTGACAAACAACATTGATTTGTCAAATCTCTGAGACTAGCACTGCAAAGTATAAATGTTGGCACTACAAAATGTACAAGAGATGCGCGGATTGTGAGGCGATAGTTTCAATATTGTGCCGCTGTGGACAGAGTGACGTTATCGGAGAAAATGAGCGTCAACGTTGTTTCAATAGAGCGGTCCGTTCTAATACCGACTCACAATATTGACCCAAGTTACACTTCTAATAAGTTTAATACATGAGAATATACATGCACGTTAAAATACTATTGTTAACTGTTTGGAAACGACTTTAAAGAGCTTACATGTATGTGCATAATGTATGTCTGTATTTGGTCTTGGATAATAATCGCCATGTTAAATGACGTTTGTAACGAAAATTGCATGCTTTTGAAATGTTTGTAAACATGTATAATTTTTTATAATTTCATGCGTGTTTTATATAATGTAATAATGTTAAATGTATATCTATGTCATTATAAAAACATTGCAAACAATGCACAGCTAATTAGCTAATATTTTTATTGTGTTTTCTAATCATAGATAACCAAAAATATCCATATTTTGATACCATGTTGAAAAAAGGTACTCGTAATGTCATGGTATCCACAAATTTAACACTTGACTCTGTCCACATTGTCGACAAAAACTTTTTGGCTACCTTTTTAATCAACGCCATTCATGTAAATGATATGGACCCTCAATAAGAAGACACCAGTAACGATTTAGGATTGAACGAATGTGCATGAAGTGACGAATATTTTCCAATTTCAATCACATATATTGGTGAATTATTGTTATATTTGTTTAGTCTATTTTTGATAGTGACAAAATCATCTACTTATTCGACTATATGAACATTTACGTAAATGGTTGCAATTAAACATTTGTAATGGTTCAATATGCTTACCTCTAAACATTGGTTCACGTTACAGCCGCCACACAGTCATGTAAAATATCATGAACGTCACACAGTCGCATTTAAATAACTAAGGCATAGTTTGAACGCAATACTGGTCGCCATAAAGACGCCGCACATACACTGCGTGTTTTCCATGTGGCCACTGGTAACTCGCCTTTGTTCATACAAGTGTTTTGTGTGAGCACGGTGTTGTGTTCCTTGGCGCAGTCGCGCCGGTTACTGTTTCGGTAGAGCATCGCAAAGCGGATCAGAGGGACTGAGGTTCTAGCCTAGACGGCAGCGGCAACGTTCCTCCCTGATGGTTTATACTAGACAAATCGCTGTTGCTGATACAGTTGACCAGCACTGCTGACACATGTAGAGAAGCAGCCAGTAGCTAGTGGGGTGCAGAGACTGGAACAGGTCAATATCAATTGGTAAGGACGCACTGACCGCCTTGATGTTATATATATATATATATAATCAGTGTTCAACACGACGTCCAAACCAACAAAAAAAAAACAAGCACACTGTGACGAAAGTGTTTCTATGGTATTATTGCCCAGGACGTATCGCCCTGGTATGCCAAATGCCAAGCCAACACAAGTGGCACAGCGCACCTGTGTGATTATTTTTTTCTTTTGAATTCATATGGTTTATCTCAGATCTCACATTCGCTGTAAAATTCAACTGTCAATGTTCCAATTTACATGCTTCATGTTAAAGTAAATAAATGCGCAATTACGAAAATGTGTAGAAAGAGAGGCGGGTAGGACGGACGGAAGGACAAACTTAAGGACGGACTAAGGCCATACTGTCTATCCCACCGCACCATTAAACGCACGTTGTGTATGTAAAATACGTGCTTCAAGTTCTTGTATAAACCAACGTTTACCAAAATCAAAATCTAGTAAATTGAACTGTGTTCTCTACATTTATAAGCTCAAAAATACTATGATTATGTAGAACTTTATAGATAAATTCAAGAATTAAATTAAACAGAACATTGTTGTAAATGACTCTCTTATCAGAAGTAAATGCATAGATCCATTTCTTGCCATAATCCCTAAAATCTGTTTATCTTGACAATAGATTATAGTAAGAATTTCACCACAATGCAGTCATTAACAATAGAACACACGGCAATGTTTGTGGTGAAATCTATTCATATTCAAATCAAATCATGTTAAATGGTCAGGTTATGGATCTGGCAATTGACTTTTGACAGAACAACTTATAATAATATAATGTGTTGGTCTAGTAGTATATATCATAGGTTTTATATCAATAAAAAAAATACAAGAAGTCTCGGCAATGAGGTGCTGGGTTGAAGAAAAGAAAGATGATAATCGCTGTGTTTAGATAAAGAATATTATAAAACGCACATTATAAATAACCTAAGCAATTCTTGCATTTTAAAATGACTTTCGTTAAGCAGCTGTGAGTCGCGGGTATGTTTTGTGCATGTCTAAAATAGTTGCCGTGGTTTAGTGTCTTGGGCGATCTTGCCTCGCGCTACAGTTTGCAGCAAGGGCATTCTAAGGTCCCGTGCAGTCACACTACAGCGAATGGCATCAACGTATGTGAGCGTATCCTCATACGATCACATACGCAGCTATACGTTAGGGGTACATTATGGCTAACTTACGTTTTGGACATGTTCACAATTTTTCAGCGTATGCGATCATATAGAATATATACGTTACGCATATGCTAACCATACGCAAGGCATACGCTGGATACGCACGCTAGACATACGCCTAATTATACGGTAGAATGGCGCTTTTATGGGTACGTTACTCATACGTTAAAGGAACGCTGTTTTACGCTATTCATACGTGTGTAGAGGACTGTCGTCAATAGTTTGGGTCAGCGTATTTAAAACGTACACGATGTATGCACCTACGTTTATGAAATCTCTCGAATGTTGTGCCTATGACTATGAGTAGTTTACGTTAGGATAGCATACGCTATAATAATAGTGTGACTGCACCAAGCGTAAAACGTTGAAAATTAGTATTGGACAGTGTGGAGAGACTAGTAGTAAGTACAAGTTGAATTAACGATCTGAAGTTGTAATATGCGCTCCAATCAGTGAAATGAATTCTAATTAAAAACTGCATTCTTATAAAAGTATTTGAACAAGCCACTAATCGAAAATAGTTCATGCACATATCTTTATTTGCAAAATATGCAGAAGGCAGGCATGTAGATTTATTTACTGTTAAGAAAAATGTGCAAATAATCCGGGTCCTAAGGGATGCGTCCAGTCGGCAAGATAAAAGCTATGAAAGCTGTCTTTACACCTGTACTTTGAAGATGCAATCACGGCACGGTCCATATCCATACGGGGTAATCAGGTCGTTCTAACATTCTTTTCAATTAAACATAATGCACTTTATGCAAACGGCAGCCTATTTGTTTATACCAAACAGACCTTACAATATCAAGTTCATAAATCGACTCCACTGTGATCAATCTGTGACAGAATATTGTTTTTACTGCACGCTGTTACTCCCCAGTGATAAAATGGTCACAGCCTAATGATCGTGGGGATTACACCGAGTAGGTTTGCCTCCCCCGAAAAGAAGAAGGACGCTTCAGAGCTGTTTATGTTTGTTTCCATTAAGAATTATTCTTATACTTTTAATCTCCTGATAGATAATAGTTGTTATTTTTTATTTATTGATGCTTGATGATGCAAGGATAAAATGCAATATACTTTTTTCGTTCAGATTTACAAGTTGGTCTTTGCGGGAGAAGAAAGCAACAGCCATTAAGAAAAAGTGCACGTTTCTGAAATACACTCGGATTTTGTCATCATTTTAAGGTAAGATTTTATTGTAACTATCAAACGAATCGTATTAAGAAACACTTCTGTCGAAAGCTCTATCTTTCAGCTAATAAATGGCTAAGTGGCATTTTTGATTTTGGTTCGAGTGAAAAGAAAACATGATTTTTCTTAAGAGTGTCTTTGTTACAATTTTCCTCTTTGGCTGATGGGAGAAGTTGTTCACTTCGTTATTAGACATCAGTCAAGTTTGATTGTTAGTCCGAAGAAATAAGACAACAAATTAATTGCTATTTATTATAACTTTAGATCTCTTATAATATTGCAGTATTGAATGTCTCATGGTAATTTTATTTCTAAAAAGTGATAAAAATCATTGACTTATTAAAATGACATTGGAAACTTAGATGGTAAGAAAGATAAAATTTAAATGCTGATTTTAGACAGTCGGAACATTTTTATATTTTCTTTCAGGTGACAAACACACAACAACATGTCGACTGGCAACAGTGGGCGCGGAAAGAAGCGATCTCGAGCTCAGGCGAACGGAAACGAAGAAGGGGCAGGAACTTCCAGCGCTCCAGCCCCAAAAACAACAAAATCCAACGCCAACAACAAACTTATGAGCACTTCATTAAAAAGGCAAGAACTCTGCACATTTTATGTTCGTTTCCTGTTGTATATCTTAAAAAACAGGCATTTTCCTTATTGATAATTTCCTCTTGTTGCTTTGACTATAGCCATGTTTCTAGGCTGGTTTGGCATGGCAAAGTATTGGTTTTAGTCAAGTAGTGACAACCTTGGTAGCTCATTTGCATATAAGGTTTGAAAGGTTCGTTTTTCTAAATTAATTAAATTAGCCAAACAAATCAAATATATTTTTATTCTACGTGAAATAAGCTTTCAAGTGGTGTAATTTGTAGGGAAATCCGTTGAGAAGATTTTGGGAAATTCCTTCTTTAATTTTCCCTCTCTGTGTTTGCTTCATGTTGCGAATTCAGCTATCAAGACTCATGTTGAGCCTAGCATGTTGAATGGGCCTTTAGCCTAGCCCTAGTGTATTTAACATTGACTGAGGGTTTAATGGTTGAAGCATACAGTGCATTAACACAGATAGGGTCATTGGTTTGTTAGTCAGCAAAACTCCTCACCAGAACATTAATGTTTTATTACCTTTGATTGCTTGTGTTACCTAATACAATGTAGTTTTCATTGTGGTAAACTTTATATTTGATTTTTATAATATGTATTTCCTATCATTAATTTTATGCTTGTTAAGTTGTATGCAGATGAAGTTGGTCTGGTTTTTAGAAATCATGCCATCAGAACAACAAATATTGTTCCTTGTGTTGCAGTTATCTTTAAAAATTGAAGATTTGATCCCCCTTCCTTGACACTTTATTATACTGCTTAACATAATTTGTAAAACACAATGTCTAGCAACATTGATTTAAGAGAGTAAAAAAACTTCCTCTTACAATGGCTTTAACTGTGCCTGATGTTACCTTATTAATGAAGTTAGATTTCTTCAAGACAAGTTGTAGAGTTATTTAATAGCAATGTAAAACATGATTTATTATGTTGGTTGTCCAAATTTATGTCTTGAGTTATTTTCTGTATATTTTATGTATTATTTGCTTCATAAATAAAGTTTCCAAATTTTCACAAATTGCTATCAATGATATAAATGTGTGAGTGTATTATCCAACAATAAAGTTTGACGAATTATTAACATGTTTTTGATAAAGCCTCGTTCACACTGTCCCGGATTTCAGTCCCGGCGTCGCTACGGTGTGGACACCGGGGCCCACCGGCACCCACCGGGACCACGCCGTAGCGACGCCGGCAAGCACCGCATTGAATCGGGATA
>Ga0224511_10002311_pt1 | contig 12727 bp, 10 predicted proteins | sample SF_May12_sed_USG_2_FD_169988 | JGI IMG/M metagenome (GOLD analysis project Ga0224511, IMG submission 169988) | Sediment microbial communities from San Francisco Bay, California, United States - SF_May12_sed_USGS_8_1 | ecosystem: Environmental > Aquatic > Marine > Sediment | place: USA... | reverse complement strand
TATGGTCTAGTGGTTAGGATTCCTGGTTTTCACCCAGGCGGCCCGGGTTCGATTCCCGGTGTGGGAACCTTTTACCGGTTTATTATATTTACTGAATGTTCTATCATATTAATTAAATTCACATGGAAAATGTCGAAAACTCAAGCAGTAAGACCTCCCATATGGTCTAGTGGTTAGGATTCCTAGTTTTCACCCAGGCGGCCCGGGTTCGATTCCCGGTGTGGGAACCTTTTACCGATTTATTATATTCACTGAAAATTGCATCGTATTAACCAATTCAAGCGGAAAATGTCGAAAAATCAAGCAGTAACACCTCCCATATGGTCTAGTGGTTAGGATTCCTGGTTTTCACCCAGGCGGCCCGGGTTCGATTTCCGGTGTGGGAACCTTTTACCGATTTATTAAGGAGGGATTTGATTCCTCGTTTGGGAACCTGTTGCCAGTTTAAGGCAACCTACAATACAATCTTTCCACGCCAACAGCATTTCTAGGAATTTATCCTTCTAAGACCCGAATGATTTAGTCAATAGTATGGGTTCTACTACCTAATTGAGCCGTCATCTGATTAACTTTGATCCAGCGAAGTATTAGGATAAAAACAAAGTTATTTTGAGTGTAGATGCGAATTTCAATTGATGATACAGCCCTTCATGAATCGTATTGATCCACCCAGGAGTAGACAACTCCAATCGTTTCAATGATTCGATTTTGATTTCAATCACTTTAGCGATGAGAAGGTAGATAATGCACTATGGAGAGATGATCAAGTCGAAAAGCCAACGGTACGTCATCGTGACGTAGATTCTGGTAGTGAGAATGGCTCAGTTGCTGACTTACGCCATGAGCGGGAGCAGCAGGAACTCAAAGAGAAGAAAAGAGCTTATGATGAGATGCAGATGAAACTGAAATCCAACCAAAACATGACTTCATTAGATTTAATCAGATCTGAAGTAGAAAATGGCTGAGTTCATGTTTATTCTTTAATAGAACACGACAGCTTGTTCTCCATTCAGACTGTTAGAATACATGTCGATAATTTCAGCCGATGCCCTGCTGACACTCCAACCAGGGTCTTTGCGGCCACGCTGCATAGCCACATAATGCATGATTTTGGCATCTTGATAGAAATTATATTTGTATGTAGTTGCTAATGTAATCTTCACAGTTTGTGCCAAGAATGATGTATATTCGCAGATCAAAAGCTTTCTGTGCTATCTTGATGTTGCTGCATCTATTTTCATATTGTATTTTCATACCACCCCAAATTTGCAAACTACAAGTTCACGCTATATGAACATGCTTCTAATTGGAAACCATTGATCTGATAATCTAGACTGAATTGGAGCCGCAAACAAGGAATAATTCCAAGTAAACAAGAGAATTGCTCTTCCCCGAAAAGTATCCACAGGTGTATTTTATTTGGAGCCCATTTTCGGGTTCTTATTGGTCCTGAATCAATGCATGTAGGCACAAAGTGAAAAAGTGGGATATCATAATGACTAGAGTGATTGGCTAAAGCTCTAAAGGTTCTGATTTCAAGACCTAGTCATACTGTGCACACCCTGTGAGAATGAGGTCCTTTACATTCCCAGCTCCTACCACAAAGCTTAGGAGGTCTCTTGAATAGGACAGACGACCAAATGATTGAGTAGAAAAAAACTGCTCATATTTATTACTTACACTTGTATGACAGCATCTTATCTATGTGGTGTTTTAACTATAGATTAGCTGGGTAAGAACTTATTTTATATATGGCTAAAAGTGAAATTCGAAGCAGCACAAAGCAAATGAAACTCATTAACCAGATCAACACTAAATTTTGTTACACTAATTAATTCACTTTGGAACCCTGTTTGACGTTTGACTAAAGCGGGACAATTACATTAACAAACAGAATTGGTCTGATCGGTCACCTTGTTCATGGCTATTGGCTTACAACTAGTCAATTAGTAAGTCTGTCTAGCCTTTTATGTTAGTCAATCGGTCTCATTTAATTCTTTGGTAAGGAAATAACTTAACCAGCAAGATTCATTTCTGGCAATGGGCTAATGGAGTTGTTATACCTGGTTGTGTTCATCATTAGACCGTCTACTCGGATCCAATGTCGAGTTTTCTTATCAAGAATTGGCAGAACTGGCGGTATCAGCTTTATCTTACTCCATCATGTCCGCTCGAACACCAAGCTTTCTCCATCAAACAAGATACATACGGTACCATAAACTACTGAGTAATAGCAAAGTACCAACGGGATCCGTGCGGGTTCGTGAAACACTAGCAGGGGGATGGTGGTGGGTGGGCTGGACTTTTTATTGCTGGTGTGTGTGGTTTTATCTTTGGACATATTGTATGTTGAGGGAGAGATATATTTGACCTTCAAAGTTTAGACCATTGATATATGAATATATTAAATTTATTTCACCGATGTATAGACCAATACTTTGAGGTGTAAATAAACAGGATAGGGTATCAATACAATGACAATGACAAGGACGCATAGATGCACATCTATAATTAGCAATGTTTTAGTAAGTTAAATCTCTGAGAGGATTTACTTCAGTCAAGACAATGCTAGCTTTCTCCGATCAAATTCAGACATTATATAATTGGATCTGCATTGAAGCATGTATATCTAATATCCATGATCAATGATTGTCATGTTTACACTGCACTCTCATATCAAACTTGGAATTACTAGTGAGTCAAATTGCATGGAGTTATGTAAAATGTGGACTTGACAAACACAATTGTGGTTCTTCTTTCATCATTTTTGCTCATACTCAGATGAGGGGAGGTTTAGATTTAAGTTTAGATTTTAACAAGAGAGGTCAATCAAGCTTATTGGGTTGTTGTGGCCGAGTGACCGACTGCCACACTGGCTGACTATAGACCTAAGAGAGGTGCTGTGGCTGAGTGGTGGACTGCTCACCTGTTCCTGAGTTCGAAATCGCTTGTGTGTTAGATGTTTCAGAGACTCTCTATGTCGAGCCCGACTCTCGTCAGAGCTGGGGAAGGTGAAGACGGAAGGAGGAGTGGCGTACCACCTCAGTTACACTGGCACCAGTACATGCTGACTCTCGTACAGCCATTTTGCACATGGCCATTGGCTGAGAGACAGCCTTTACCATACATGCAGTTATATCACTGATAAGATGCAGATGCCCTTCATAGGGCATACACTGAGACAAAGGACGCAACCATATACGCCAGTTTAGGATGGGCACCAGAACGACCAAGGAGGAGAGGATGACCAAAAGATGCATGAAGATGCACGATGCCATTCTAAAGAGACTGAGAACGGCATCGTGAACTGAAAATTTGGCGAAGATCCAGAGTGATAGAGAGAGGTTGGCGAGAATATGTTGGAGGCGCTATATGACAAACAACATCATTCAGCAACCTAACGACCAGATGCAACCATAAATTTAACCATAGAGGATATGGATGTAACATAACACCATGCACCTAGAACTATTGGCATTTGCTACAAATATCTCATGAAATGTATAACTTCAAACCCTTATGCGCATATCACCCGCAGTCACAGTGTAACTAAGTGGAACACAACAAATACAGCAAATTACCTCGATACAATACAGGATGATCATTGAGCGGCAATTTTATTGATTTATTGATGAGACCATTTAGCAACGATAGTCGGATATATATACATGTAGACACGCACCTCTTCAACAATGACTAACACGACGTAATTCTATTTTTCTCGTGTCCAATCGCAGATCCCAAAATGAGCAAGTATCTTGGCATAAGACTCAAGAGAAATCATTGCCAATAAAACTAAAATTCTAAAGTCCCCAGAAGGCCAATAGATAGATTAACTGATAATTCACCTATCTAGTTTAGTAGGCATAAATCTTGCATTTGTGTACATCTTTGTCTGCACATTCTCTAGCTCTGTTGTAATAATAGAAATAGCCATCCGGTCTCTGTATTTTCTTCACATAGCCAGACGGCCACCAATCAATCTAAAATAGAGTGAACTAGTTATTCACTATCAGTCATCTTCAGAAGTATATATTAAGTAGGCAAGTCTATTATTATCAGGTTATTGAAAACTTCATACATTATACCAAAGCTATAGTCAGGTCAGAGGCAATTATAATCGTTGTGGGTCAATTGGAATTTGTTACAGTGGAACTTTCAATTCAGATCTTTTGAGTGTCTCGTTGAGCTGTTCAGCTGCATGTCAGTAGAGATGCAATCTGCAGGCCTACTTGTGCAAAGTGGTCTTAAAACAAATGGGACGTCACCGCAATCAATCCTCTCACGGCAGCCTATCTAGTTGGTTAGCACTCAATCTTCCCAAATGTAACCTCCCTTCATAAAGCTCTCCCTTTGAACATAAAACATGAAGTGACTTCATTTGGACTCCCAACAGAATCTAATGATTGTTGTAAGAACCCTAATGAACTCTAAAGTGACCTCTTGTAGAAATGGGAGGCTACTCCTAAAGGGCTTCTACACAGGCATCTAAACCGGGTCGCACAATGTTAAGACTACTCACCCCTTGTTCTCCATTTCTCATTGCATACTCATGCCTGTCCCGGTACCCAGCCAGCTGAAATCTGTAATTCTCTTCTACCTCCTCACTCCAATGTTTCGGCCGAGTCATCGATTTCGGTTTCATCCCGGCTCCTGATGGACTAGCTACTGCTGCTGACATACTGTAATTCTTCTACAATTCACCATCACAACTGTCAAACTTCAAGTAGACTGGAGGATAGAAGCTGCCAATCAATGCCTTTATTGTTGTTTCAAAGCAGCCATGACACGACTGAAAGGCAATTTTATTTGTAAGTGGGTTTCTGTAACTAACACACTAACACTTTTCCGTGACACCTGCTCCTCTGTTGGTTTGGCTGTTAGGTCGACAGTTCTTTGAATGTTTGACTGGAACTGTGACATGAGGCTGTTCTGAGTACTGAGCCACTCAGTTATCTTATCTTGAATCAATGTTGACGCCACTACACGATACCGTTAAGACTATCGAAGAACTTTCGACTACCAGGCCAGTACCACAGGTCTAGTAAAAAAAGTCATTATAACCTAACCGATATTCGTTTTTTGAAACTAGAGAACTACTCCTAGGATATAATAATCAAAGGCAACTCTTACCTTGAAGCGAGCCAAAGGAGTACGTTGAGCCACTGTTGCGCAACTGGCCACTGTTCAGACAATTGAATTGATACAGGTGATATTTAAAAAGCCATCCGTATATCGCCTGGAGCTGGTGGTTGCCAAGGAATTTGTAAACAGCAGGCGGAGCCTAGCGAGATTAGGCGCGAGATTGTTCCGTGATTGGCTATTAGAACCGTCCTTCACCTTTACCATATATCGCGAGATCTCTAGGTAACCATAGTGAAGTAGACAAAATGGAGGAAGATGTAAAGATGAATTCTTAGTGAATATCTCCTTATAGATATGTGATTATAAGGAACTGTCTACGCTTTAAAGGACAATATATACTACCAAGAGTAACAAACATACTGTCACTGGATAATGACAACCATGACGTCCGCGAAACCAGCTCCGTTCGTGGAGACATTTGAGTTTGTAGAGCCAAAGTCTTCCCATAAAGCTGTGGTTCCAAATCATGTACTGGATTCCAGTAAGTTTTTAACATGTCCTGTTTGGTCATCTTTTGAGCTGTTTGCTGCCTGCAGAGAAGATGTTTAGCTAGTATCTAACCTTCCCTTGTTATCTTTAGATACCTTTCTTGTAGTTCACGAATCACGAAAAAGTTTCTCAGGTCGCTTATTCACTGGTTAGCTCCAAACAAAAAGTAAACCAAAAGAAAAATGTGATCTTTCCTTTTCTTCAGAAATCTATGCAAAGATACAGCAGAATGAGTCTATCAAGGCTACCCCAGCAGTGGTACATTTTGAGGGCTTTGAAATTGGCAAGACACAAAAGATTATAGTTCAGCTGTGTAATGTCGCGCGGAGCGTCGTGCGGATGCATATTATACCACCACAGACTAAACACTTCATGATAAAATACACTAAAGGCGAGAGGCTAGTTCCCGGAATGACCATGAACTGTGTGGTTGAGTTTACACCGGATGAGTACAGATATTTCTATGATGCCATCAGAATACACAGTCCGGTAAGTCTTTTTTATACTCTTGGAAAATAAAGGCAAATTTTAGTTTCTGCGATACATGTTTGAGCATGCGGTAGAATAAAGCCAGCGCTTTGACTTCTAGACAAAGACTTTACTTCAGAAAAAGATCAAATCATGAGAAATTACCCAGTTCCTTTTAATCAGTGGTTAGATGGAATGTTAGGTAAAGTCCCAAAGGCTTGGTTAGATTGTGCCTAGCGCAAACCCCCACTCTAACTGTCAATGGCCAGATAGATAGATAGATGATAGATTGGCCAAGCCTCAAACAAAAGTAAACCTAAATAAGCAGAAAATTAACTACTAAACAGTCTAGTTCAGCACATCCAGAAGTTTGTAGTCTCTAATTGTGTCCGATAAAGAAATGTCGCATCTCCAAGACAGAACAGTCGTGATGGAGAAATTGGTTTACTGAGTCTGAGTCAGCATTTCCTGGCGTGAGTCAGTGGAAGACTTTCCGCTTATACCCGTATACCCCATAGAGAATGTAACATAGAGAATGTAACATAGAGAATGTAACATAGAGAAGGTATTAAATGCCACGATCCAAACTTAGTGAAGGTGTTGTGAGAGACAAAAATTTTTGTCTGAGCCAGGGACCCCCAGTCTAAAGCCTAGTACGCTACGCACTAACCCGTTGCTTTACTCCGTGTCTAATATCTTGATAGGGAGAAGATAATATAGTGATACCAATACATGGCTACCCAGTGATGGATGCGTCGGAGTTTCCTGCTCAGCTGAAGTTTCCTCTCACTTCTCTCGGTCAGAGTCGCTTACACACCATCAGATTAAAATGTCATGTGCCGGTCGATTTTGAATTTGAGCTGAAGAAACAACAGGATGACTCGGGAATTCAAGTCACCCCCGTGTCAGGTGAGAATGATGTGAACTAAAATTGGTAAGGCACAGGATTGAAATTCCTGAAGCGCATTTAGAATTGACCTTTATTCCGGTGTTGGTTTAATTTAGTAAGCATAAAGAGACTTTTTTTCCGGGCTTAGTTGATCCCTCGACAGGTTTGCAATATCCAGCAAGTCTGAAAGCAAATCACATTGTCAAATAAGAAAAACATCCAATCAAAGACACTTGAAAAAAGAGTCTCCCTCACATCCGCTTCTTCTGTTACAGGATTGGTACCCGCAAATGGGTATACAGAAGTGAACATTCTCTATGAACCAATCAGCTACTGCACTTCCATCATGTTATTAGAACTCAACATCTCACAGTTTAATGCAAAGCCTTTAGTATGTAACATCACCGGCTACTGTCAACCCGGGATCGATGCCATGTGAGTAGACTCATGGCCATATTCGTTGTGAGGAAATTGCACGCTCTCGATTTCATTTTGTAGTAAAGTGGGGTTTACATAAGCCGTGGCATTACTAGCGCTGCCGCTTTAGCACCGGGTGCAGTCTTCTGACAGCCGTTTTCAGCTGTGCACCACTCATGCCACTTGTATACTGATTACCACTCTCTTCTGCATTACCGCTGTTTTGTAAACTCACTATAAATAATTAGATTAAAAGAATGCACGTGATTTTGATAATCTTTATTGACTGAAAGCATGTTCAGCGACATTGTTTCTTGTTAAATGAGAGAACCTTTCAAACCAATGATGGCATCATTTCATTTGATTCCTCTACCAGGTATTATCTCAGCAGCAACTCAGCTCAATGGAATTTATAGAAACCTCGCAAATTTTTTTCAAATTGAGAAGCTACTATTAGGTGTCACTGTTTCAGTATTACGTTGTCATTGTAGTAAGATGTCCACTGACTCAGGTCTAATAGTGAGACCGCGAAGAGTTCAGTCACCACTCGATAGAAGTCGCACTAAAAAGCTAAGTCTCTCCAAGGGTAACACCTTTACAGAACAGAGGAAAGCCAAGAAAGGGGTAAGTGGACAGCCACTTGAGGCTCGCGACCCCAATGAAAATAGAAAAGGTAGCGATGAAAAACTTTTGAACCACTCGGTCACTTGGCTGTGCTATTTAATGGACCCCCTAAGCTCCAGGCCTGTTTGAGAGGTAGGAGCTAGGATAAATGGGAGGAGCTCATACTCACAACTGCGACCCACTGTGACACGGATTCGAGCCAGGGTTTTCATGTTTACAAGCCCAGTGTCTTTTACCACTGAGCTATCCCGCTATCTAAAAAGAAAATTAAAAATGTTAACCAGCACACTGTATGTAGTTCATAAGGTCTGCCATCGCACCAACTTGTTATGATAAGAATAAGAATAACTAAAAAAACTCAGCAAGTGAGTTATATTGTGGATGATTTCTAAAGACAAGAGAAAAAACCTATCCCCAGTCAATACTAGAAAAACATTTTGTGATTAAAGCAGTCACTGATTGCGGGATTAAGTATGTACTGAGCAGTATAGAAGATTCCACCAGCAGACAACTCTTCACATAGGTCTGGCCATAGTGGTATAATTACATGAGCTAATTTTTTATGCATGCTTAGTGGTGAAGAGTTGTCCTGGTGAAGATCATCGTCTGATCTCCTGGGTGTCTTCCATTCTTTCATAGTCATACTCATTTCGCACCCTTTTTCTGCCAGGCTCAGGTTGATGGACTGAGGTTTCCGGATAAAATAGAGACAGTTCATCATGTCTCAACAGTTCTTATGCAAACTCCTGGTAAGATGACATTAAAGGAACTCATAGAAGCTGAAAAATCAACCTCTGGTCGCCAGATGAGAGAGACAAAGTAAGTCACATGTGCGGGTTCATGCAGAAAATCTCCTAATTATGTACCCTGAGAAATGCTCAATCAAAGACTCAGTAGACCAATTTTTGCACACTCCTGACTCCGGTCAGGATATGAAAGAAGAACAAGAACGTGACCTTGAATTATTTACTATGGAAGTGGTCACATTAAAGCGCATTGTGCCAATGAAGCCTCGTTCGACCTCATGGGGGGTGTGTTTACGATGATTTCCCTCATAACACCCAAAGCTGAAAAGGTTTTTGTAATGAGAGATAAATGAAGTTTATTTTTAGGCTTCAAGGTCAGTTTGGCTATAAGGTTACATTTTATATTGCCTCCTTTCATTTTCATATGAATATTATATGGTGCAAGTTGCGCAGTGTAAACTAAATTGCTCCTTGGTCATTCTGCTAAACACATGCATTCTGTGTATCAATGGTTATTGTTCACCTCCTGTTTTATTTGTGGCAGGTTCGAGCAGGCAATGAGAAAGAATGTGTACGAGGAGAGACAGAACCAGCTTAGATGGCAGGTGAAGCTAGGTGATACGCCGATGTCTAACTCTGACCGAGAGAGTGCGCTCGCTGAACGCGCCAACGCCTGGAACATCTATAAGGTCTGTGTTGTCATTATTCCAAAGTCGATCAGGGTAAATATTAGATGCATATAGGGCTGCGCGTTTAGTTCCTATTGCAGAGGTCACCACCACATTTTTGGTGACCGGGGTTGTGCTTTGGCTATTTTCCACGAGGGTCATGAACATGTATTACTGAAGAGTACTTCCGTGTTGAACACCGCATGCACACAGAAATATTACTTATTGATACAGCATCTATACCACGTGTAGATAAATAATAACTAAAACCCTTATTTCAAGGAATTAATGCTACTAACCAATTATGTATTGTAGCACTCAGCCAAGCATGTCCCGGTAATGAACCAGCATAAAGATTCCTTTCTGCCAACCCCATTTTCTGATCACTTGAAGATCTGTCTAACCGGATTCTTATACACGTGTTATATTGATCTGTCTGCATAGGACTGAAGCGCAAGGGCATGATTTTTCAATAAATTCCTGATTTCGAATGGTATCCCTCACATGAGGGGGGAGTGCTAGCTTTGTGGATGATGCACTTTTTTTAGAATCTGGGGTCTCTGACTCGCCTCCCATTTTGGCATAGATTTTTCATTTTACCCTCAACGCGGCGGAAAATAAAGTAGACCCTTCCATAACCTTCTGTATTGGGCACTTTATAGACCATTCTGAAAACAATCATTGCTATCCGTGGCAGAATCAAATAACGAGTGTGTGGTGATCAGGCTTTAGTCTTCAGCTAGTCTTTCTGTAGTGCTGATTAAGCGTGCGAACAAAAACGTCTATCGATTATACTTCCTGCGATGAAATGCCATTGTCAAATTTCTTCACCTGACTTATAGACCCAGGTTTGCATGAAAATTAAGATCACCTTCAGATATGCATTAATCAATTTTATCAATTCAAAAGGAATAGTTGTGTTAACATAAATCATACCCCTGATTGTGGCCAGAACAGTTCTGTCCCATAATGCATCTCTGGCCTCATTACAGGAAGCGCGTGGTGACCCAATTCCTGAGGATGAACAGGGACGCAAAACCACAGAATCTGAATGGCGGAGAACTATAAGAGATGCCAGCCATGTGAGTTGCCAGTGTTGATGCCTGGATCAATATATTTATGATGGCTCGTTTCATTCAAAGAAATGACTTGACCGGAAATTCATGAGCATATAGTTTTGATGGAACTAGTCTTTTCCAGCTGTGTCCATCACAATCTTATCAATAAGTTCCTGATTAAATGTTGAAACTCACCGCTGATTTCTCTGCTAAATGGGCATCGGGATCACCTGACCGAGACTGCTCTCACTGCACGCAAATAAGGGTAGGATCTGAATGAAGTTTAAAAAATGAAGGACTGGAAGATGGTAGTGAAAAAAGATTAATTCTCCTGGTTGCGATCCCCTTGTTTTATACATTCGCAATGCTGGTGAGTTCAGTGCGAGAGATTTTAAATGTATTTTATCATTTTCATCTATTGTATACGACAGTTGGGTAATTTCATCTCTGATGTTTTTGCGTTTAATAGGAACTCCTCTCAGCGAAGGTAGGCATGAAAAGTGCTGCCCTATAGACTACATCTCCTTACACGCGCTAGTGAACCAGTTAAATCTGAGATACAAGTGCATGCACAGATTGGAAACTCTTACCTAATTGTGAATAAGTTTTCCTACTGTGCATGGTGCTGTACGTCATACAGATGTGATTGGATTCACTAGCTCATTTTGCGGAGACAGCTGCATAGTTTACTTTGTTCACTTATTTTGAATGCACGGCTGTTCAGTTGCTATGTAAGCTAGACAAAGTTTGAGTTCATTTTAGCTTAGAAGGATTTACCCTTACCATTGCTGTCTTTTTGCCTGTTTGGTTGAGTGATATTTCTTGTATTTCTAGTTGGCTGAAGAAGGAGTCCAGTTTGACTTGTACACAAACAATCCATGGAGTACACGACACATGGCTACAGACAGATTTGCGCAGGTCGCCCGAAAGGTACGATCAGCTCAAATTTAAAGGTTGCAAATTAACCTGATGTCAGCTTGATCAATCCAAGAGTTTGTACATGAACCGCCAGTTAGTGGCATCAACAGCTCCTCACATAACACCTATATTCTATCGCTACAATTGAAATTTGGAGCTTCAGTTACACACTTGGATGACTATTGAGCTCCCATATGGAAAGATACAAAGAAAAATTATTACCACAAGTACTGAGTTTGCGTTCTTAATCCCATAGTAAGTTGTATCTTCTTTATGGGCCCACTGCCCATCACAAAACCTGCTCTATGAGGCAGGATATTACTGGGGTATGTAAGGGAGAGGCTTCTGTTTATATTTCTATGTCAACATAATGTAAAAACCTTCATTCAAGAAGATTTTCACGGTCTGTGAGCCCTGAAAATCCATTCCATTGTTTGAGTATTAAACTGGGGATAAGAATCTGTCAGTAAAGTTAGCCACTTATCTAATCAGTTAGGACTGTCATCCAGGTTATTATGAGGCTGCGAGCTCAGAAGAATCTCCGACAGTTGAATGCGTTCCTGAAGAGCTGGAACAAGAAACAGGAAGCTCTGGCCAGTTCGGATGAGAACCTCGAGGAGAATACGACTGGTAAACGGGAGAAGAGAGTGCCAGTGATAGGTTAATATTACTAACGCTCTGCTCTGCATTACTCTAATCTTATAATCTGCCTCTCGCACACTGCTACTGATTGACTGACCGACCGACCATCCAACCGACTGGCCGACTGACTGACCAATTGACTGATTTAGGTTGCACTGCACACCCCTGTGTTATCCTAATAAGGGTGAATGCTCTGATATCTCACACTTCCCAGTGGCACAAAGAGAATTTTTATAGGTGCTGCCTCAAATGACACTCTTTATCCATCATTTTCATCTTGTTCATCTTATTGATAGAAAAAGATGAAATGGCTGAAGACAATTCAGTCTCTTTGCGACCTCAGCTCGCTGTATCCAAGGTCACACACACCAAATATCCATTCTTTGTGCCTCCAAATAAAAAGGATGAGATGGCACCTGATGCCCTGAATGAGGTTATCACATATGAGACTAGTGTGGAGATAGTGCAAAAGGTTCCTTACTTTGATCTTCAGGTAAGAAACTATGGGTCGATGTAGCAATGGAGACACCGTAATAACTATTGGCCTCCGTTCATCTTGGGAGATAGCGGTCTAGCTGCAAGACCTGAACAGCTAACTATACCCAAAGCTCAGCATGGAGCATAATGCTATCAGACTGAGCTGGCAGTCCTGGGAGGTTGGGG
>Ga0224511_10002310_pt1 | contig 12727 bp, 5 predicted proteins | sample SF_May12_sed_USG_2_FD_169988 | JGI IMG/M metagenome (GOLD analysis project Ga0224511, IMG submission 169988) | Sediment microbial communities from San Francisco Bay, California, United States - SF_May12_sed_USGS_8_1 | ecosystem: Environmental > Aquatic > Marine > Sediment | place: USA... | reverse complement strand
CCAGTGCCAGCACTCAACACTACAAACAAAACAAATACCTCACAACCTGTTTTAGACAAAACATTCGTTTCGATTACTCGCGAAAATGTATTACAATTCAAAATATTAACATTGGAATCAGTATGCGCATATACCTTAGTTTGTATAATGCGTATCCGCTTTAACGAAACTAATGCAATTACTTGCATTGCCTTAAATCTTTAATGATACACTTTTTTACAATAAACACTATATCTTTTTGTTAAGCTTATGAAAATCTACTTTTCCATCAATACAAGCAAGCAAAAATACATTTAACTAACTTGTTTTGCTTAGAACATAAAAAGGCGTATTTCAATTAACATTTCGATTTTAAGAAACTTAAAATGGCACAGCATGTACTTCCTTCAAATCTTTACACAGCTTTTCTAGAAATTAAACAAAGATGTATCCTTGGTCTTTACAATGTTCATTTTTATAAGCATGTTTGGTAACTCTTGAAATACAGTAAAACCTGTGATGGGTAATGGCGATCAATTTATACCAACTTACAATAAAAGAGAAAGCACTGTTGCCGTACGCGTAAATAGGGCTTGGAAGAGTATTTCCCCTTACATAGTCAACGATTACAACTAAGTGTATGGTATAAAAATGTTGACAGCTAAATAAAGACAATTACAAATACACTTCTTTTTTTGCTACGGGCTATATGTATATATAAAGCGGACATTCATGTGCACATATTTCAACAAAAATAAATAAACTATACACTATCGTCTCATAATGTCCACATTTACGGCAAAAACAAAACAAAAACGACACTGACAAAAACAAGCATGTGTGCCCTTATTTTCAAACATAAAAAGCGAGACCCATCAAACACTTCTCAAAAGAGCAGTTGCTACATGTATTTATGACGCATAACACATTGTGCGCAGTATTATAAACGTCCATTTATTTATGTAACACAGCCATAACGACCGAAGAAGACATATACGCGCGTGGACATGTAGACTTACTTTTCTGTCGAGAAACTTAAATAGAAAACAGTAATATGATTAACAAACCGTTAACAAGACGGCAAGTTTAAAGTCGAAAGTGTTGCAAATTATATACATACATGTTTACTTATCAATAAATAATAATTATATCCTGAAATGAAAATGAGCATATTAATCTAAGTATTACTAAACAGCGTTTGTCATTTAATTTATCACAGAGAAAATCGGTAACACAAACACTTCACAGAAGAAGAAACAAACAATCGTATTCGTGTCTTCTTACATGATACTACTTCACGGGTATAATTCAACCTAATTAAAGAACAGAAATTATATTAGCCCATATCCGAAATCAACATGACTATTTATGGGGTACAATAACTTATATATATATGCTTGGGTACATCTGTAAGGGGCAGCATAATTTATTAAATGGTTCTTGAAAGCGTACCTCACTGAGGTATCATACCTTTGGTAACGGCTACAGAGTCTCTAATTATAGAGCACCTAATGTTATGGCTCTACCATTTCCACGAGTGCAATGTTTTAGGTAAAGGCAGAAATCTACATATTTGGGGTAAACTACTTTTAGCAAAAGTTTGAGCTATTTTAGTAGAATATCTGATGCTACTTATAGAGGCAAAATAACTTATGTAATGGGTTAGGCTATTAAAAGGGGAAAAGTGTGCCTTAAGTATTGGGTTGAGCTATTTATATTAGTAGATACATTGAGTACATTGTAAGTATTAAAGCGATGTTTAGAAGACTTAAGTGAAGAAAGCTCACAGTTAAGCTACTTCTCTGTGTCAAATACCTTAGGTAAAACCGTATTAGCGACTTATAAGGGTAACATACCTGAAGTAATGGCTTCTAAACGGCATGTTAAAGGGTACCTTTAGTATATGTTAGAGTCAGGGGTAGAATTATTACATAGTCTAGAAAAAATCAAACCGGAGAAAAGGGAAAGCCCTCAGGAAGCATAGCCTCGGTTTTATTGAAGATGTTCTTCAGTGGTAATGAAAGGTGCCACCCCACTGACGCCTCCCTGCGCATTAAGAGCGGAACTCTTTTTTCGAATAGAATACCTTAAGTAAAAACGAAACTCACCTCTGATAAGCCTCGCCACTTGTGGGTTGCTCATGTCAAGTCCACCTGGTGGTCCTGTAAACACAGGTACAACGTTAAAAAAGAGGTTACGCTTCATTGACAATGTATTATGTATAATTAAAACGGAAAAGATTAGTATAAAAAATACGCCGATATTACGGAAGATTTTGATATTGATTGTTGTTTTCGGTTAACACAGGCCTGTACAATGATTAAAACAAGTTGTAAAGCTTCATTGACAATGCAGTGTGTATTTAACGGGAAAGAAGAGGATGGAATACACCGATATTATGTAAGATTGATTTTGATATTGATTGCTTGCTCTGGTCAAATCCACCTAACCCACAGTTATATGTGGAACTTGGCACTTTAAAGTTACCAATTATTGGGAATAGACACAGATTTTACTGATTTAATGATAGTATAAGATCTTAATTATGACATATAAAAGACGAAAAAGGTTTGGCAAGTTTCATCCCAATTATTCAGATTCATTTCCATAGGAATTGAATAAAAATTGACTTCTTGTGCCTATACAAAGTAATTAACGACATTAAGATGATTTAGATTATTGTAAAGGTTTCTCTGTTTTAAATATGACAATGTATATTTTATTGCGCCTATCGACAGACGCTTTTTTATCGGACTTGCAGGGGTTGTACCTATGTGCTGATTTAAAATATTAAACACGTATTTGGACGATAGTACAATTTATATGTTTTTTTTCTGACGTTTTCTGTGATTTGTATGTGCATTCAATTTGAAAAACGTCTAGTTTTTGGTTAGTTTGAGCATACTATATAAAGGGAAGAAAAACAAGTATATCAAAAATGAAAAATAAAACATATAACGTTTTGTAAAACATTAAAATAAAAACCACACACATGAATATTCATTGCATAGAACGTAAACAAACGTACAAATAGTATCATAAATGGAGTTGTAACTTGTTAAAACGATCGTGAACAAAATAAAAGTATTTTAGGTAAGTTATACAATTTCATTAAACGCTGACGTTCTGATAAGCCGTTAGTCCTTTTCTTGCACTGTGGCGCTTATTTGTTAATACAAGCGAGCGTGTTCGCATTATAGATCAACTATGGATCCTATTTTGCTAACTTCCATTCAACCAAAATCTCAAGCAAAGCACTTAATAAAGAATTTTTAAATTGGTAAACATATATTTATTCATATCTCAGCATTTGCATACTTCTTCTGTCTAAGTTTAAAGGCAAGAAAAACGTCTTTTTAAGTAACATTTAAGCGTAAGCGTAAATACACAATACAATGATGCGTATCTAAGACAGCAAACCTAGCTTAAGGCCTACGGCGCTTAATTGAAACACATTTTTGCTTTTATTTACTTGTGTTCATAAGCGCAAATGCATGTGATAAAATGCTGCGTCTTAAAGCAGTTACAAATATTGCCCTTGCGTTAACAAAATCGTAAACAATTACTTACTAATAGTTGTAAAGTTGTGAATATGATCGTATATACAAGTGATAAAATGATAAAAAGAAGTAATGACGCATCTACGAAGTTGTAAAAATACTTTTATGTAGTTGTGAATATAAGCGCAAATGCAAGTGATATAATGCTGCGCCTAAAACAGCAATGACTGTTTACCCTCGCGTCTACACAGTTGTAGACATTTACTAATTAGAATATAATATTGTGAATATAAGCGTAAATAAATGTGATATATTGCTGCGCCTAAAACAGCAATGACTGTTTACCCTCGCGTCTACACAGTTGTAAACATTTACTAACTAGAATATAATATTGTGAATATAAGCGTAAATAAATGTGATATAATGCTGCGCCTAAAACAGCAATGACTGTTTACCCTTACACAGTTGTAAACATTTACTAACTAGATATATAACATTGTGAATATAAGCGTAAATAAATGTGATATAATGCTGCGCCTAAAACAGCAATGACTGTTTACCCTTACACAGTTGTAAACATTTACTAACTAGATATATGACATTGTGGATATAAGCGTAAATAAATGTGATATATGGCTGCGCCTAAAACAGCAATGACTGTTTACATTTATCAACTAGAATATAATATTGTGAATATAAGCGTAAATATATGTGGTATAATGTTGCGTCTAAAACAATGAAGTATGTTACCCTCGCCAGACTGTGCTCGGCGTATTGCATCTGATAAAAATAAGTCTTATATTCAACAAACTTTAGGGAAAGATAAACAAGAAAAAATGTTACAAACGTATACCCCGAAATGACGCGTTAAGAAAATGCAAAGCGAAACTGGAAATATGAAAACACGTGTATATTGTATTTTCAAGTATTTCGTATAATTAAGCAAAAAGTATTTGATTATATTGCATGTTTATAACGGAACGCAAAATGAGGCATGCTAAATTGTTGTTTTTTTCCTATTAGGTTACTGTTTCAAATATGACAACCGTTATATACCAAAAACCGGTCAATGTAATTAATGATTCCCAAGCGGCGACGAAGTCATCAAATAAGCACTACCGTAACATTGATTTCGCAGAACTGACGCAATAAATGACTGTTTTGCAATTCGTGATTTAATGATTAAAAAACATGCTAAAGCTTAACGAAAAAAAGCAACATCTGTGTCTTCTTGGATGCAAGCATGGCATTGCTGTCTAGAAACTGTTTATATCAGACATAAAATTAATATTGATTTAGGTGACATGACAATTAAAGCAAAGTTTACTAACTATGTTTATTGTTCTTGTACCTAATGTTCTTTTTCTGAATTTGTTTATTTTATGAAACAAGAATACCATACCAAGACAAATTCCTTTCTTCAATGAACATCTTCATCAACAACTATCTGCCAGTCAACCGAACCTTATTCGTAAGCTGTTTAATCCTTGAATACTCTCTATTGCAAAGCCTTTTTTCTTAAAAATTCTTACCATTTAATTTGCTGTGGAACTTTGTTTACCCTTCCGAACACCATTTTACCTCTCAACGATTTTACCTGATAACCATAACCTCTTTTCACTCATTAACTTGTATTCGACATTTCGACCATTTGTTGTTATTTAGACCTTGTTTGGGCCTTCCTTTAACCTTCACCCATTTCTTCTTGTAACACTTTAACCTTATTTCGACAACTTTACCTTACTCGACCTTTATTAAATATTCCTTTAACCTTCACCTTTTTCTTAGTGTCGCACATGAACCTGAATTCTACCATTTATCTTTATTTTAAGCTTATTTTAACCTTACTCTACCCTGTTCTGGAGGCCTTTCAATCGGGGTCTTCTTGTTTGTAGCCCAAGCGGGCATTTCCATCCCACCTAGAATGCCTGCCACAGCCCAACAATGGGTAGGTCATAAATATCACGTTAATACACATTGATGTGACTGGTGATGTAAATGTTTTAATTATCTTAAGGATTATAGAAGTCATTAAGATGTATAATTGTCAGGTAATGATTTTTTTACAAATTGAGAAACAACAACAGTTAGTGTTTTGGAATTAAACTAATTGCAAAGAAACAGTAAACGAACTCTTATAAATAGTGTTTTGTAAATATTTGTCATATTTTATGCTTAGTTATTGAATATAACCATATATTTATCGTACTCTAGTTGATCAATTATGTATACATTAAGCATGTTTTGAGCTTAATACGAGCGAAATGTAAGACGTGGTCTGCATTTGCTAATTACTAAAGACTTTATCCATACGATTTACAATAATTAAAATGTTCGAAATAAACGTATGAAGCAATAATTCAGTTTCTGTGGTACTTAAAATACAGGTTTTGATGACCATAACAAAACTCTGGCACATTTAAAACAGCACTTTGTCAACTTTTAAGAAGGTGTTGCGTCTAATACAGCATTTGTCGACTTGATGAGAAATTGTTGCGCCTAATATAGAATGTGTCCACTTAATAAGAATTTTGTCGCGCCTAATGCAGTATGTCTTGACTTAGTAAGAATTTGTCGCGCCTAATACAGAATGTGTCGACTTAATAAGAATTTGTCGCGCCTAAAACAGGATATGACGCATTTATAAGTTACGTCGCAATATAGCTTTGGCGCACTTTGGTATACATATGATGGCGCAAAGTTAAGTTTTGCTAAGCGTTGCAGCAATTTACCTGGTGGATCGCTAACCAATAACCGCAACTGTCGCGCTAACGCAGCTAAGTGATTAAATATCTGATTTAAGTGTGTTAATTATATATACTTGCATAATATTGGTCATAGTAATATTTGCTCATATATTTAGCAAGTAGATCAATTTCTGCTAATGTATTAATATATAACCTATAAAGCTACATATACACATATATGTTTTAAGTTTTGACTAAGCATACTTGTCATGTAACAAGGATGTCATACTATGCAAACATCATCACCAGTAAAATGCTACGTAAGCTTTCAAATTAAAGTTGAGTATATTTAAAAATCCAAAGAGATACATATAATGTATGTTTTAAACAGGATCGTAAATGAGAACTTTTCCCCCTCTTGCATACACGTCAAAAAATAAACAGAAGTAAAATGTATAATCTTACCGCCCATAGGTCCCCCTTGCATTCCCATTGGTCCGCCCATCGGTCCTCCTTGCATTCCCATTGGTCCGCCCATCTGTCCACCTTGCATGCCCATTGGACCGCCCATCTGTCCACCCTGCATTCCCATTGGTCCGCCCATCGGTCCACCCATAGGTCCGCCTTGCATGCCCATTTGTCCACGGCCTCCCATTGGACCGCCCATGCCCATATTCGACGGTGGTCCTCCCATTGGCGCCTGTTTGTTTCTCGCCCAAGGTGGCATTTCCATCCCTCCTCGCATTCCCTGCTTAAATTTAAAAATATGAAAAGATATGAAAGTGATATAACAAAAAAGGTCATTGATAACATAATTATGTGCAGTCAGTACTTGTCAGGATAAGTTCGGATTAGCATTACATGAACGTGTAATAAGTTTAAGTACTTGATGATTATTATGTTCATATTCAGTGGCCTGGGTAGCTGGAGTAAAATAAATTTAATTTCTTTTCCAATAAATGTTGAGTAAATGTGAGCTGCGGAAAACTGGTTGAAAAACAAACCAATGACCGTACTAAGTCGCTATCTCAACATTTGTTGGAGGATTCAATTTTCTAAAAATAACAAAATCATCAGAACTGTGCATGTTAAATGTTCGTTACGCCTTGTTCCGTGTGTTTGTGTTTCTTGGTGTTCTTTTGTACTCGCCACTTTGTCATGGTGCCCTAAAACTAAACACTGTCTGTTTTGTCTGCAACAGTTTTTCTTGGAACATCTTGAAACAAACGAAACCATCGTAATACCTGCTGTCCTCCCATTGCCGGCGGCATCTCGTTCATCATATCTGGGCCTTGCTGGTATTGTGGGGGAGGTCCCCTCATGGCCTCCCGGGATGGTCCCTGGTTACCGGAACCTAGAAGGTAAGTTTGTTATGAGATAATCCTTCTTTCCAGAGATTTGAAATTTTGTGTTTTATTAAACTGATAAAAGGGAAAGCCCTCAGGAAGCATAGCCTGCACGAGAAAACAGCAGCCTCGGTTTTATTGAAGCTGTTCATAACAAAGTCTGGGGTTCCACAATCGATCAGATACGAATAATTATTTATGTAAGTGCCTCAAATAGAAAGAACATTCTCATATTTGAAACAGTCACATGAGACTTTATTTCTTTGTATGTGTCAGCTACTGTTTCTGTTATTTACCTGGTGGTGGTGGAATAAAACCAGGTGGACGTCTTGGCTGTTCAAACATGGGTGGCTCAGGTGCCTGTTCTTGTGGTGCAGAGGACTGCTGTTGTTGACCAGAATTGCTACCTGCCTTCGCCTTGATGATTTCTGTGATAGTAAACATCATTCATAACAAACCGAAATGAAACGTATGTCTTTGATAATGTAAACATCGCGTATAACAAACTCGGATATAAAGTATTTTAAGTTAGGAGTTGAGCAGTTTGTAAATACCTAAACCAACGTCGTGGAAGTGTCCAACATTAGGCTCGTACATTGTGTAGTAATTTGTGTAATTATAGTATCCTTTCAACTAATTATTGTTTTTCATTACAGTATTTGGTTATTATATAAAGACAACGGATTTCCAAGGATTAAAATAAGAAATTGCACAAGTTGAAAAACTGCAGAGAAAACGGTAAAACTACACATATTATAGGTACACACAAGTCCTTCGCATAAGAAGTTTAAAAGACAATTATCATTTTGGACAGTTTTATGAATGTGTGAACATTTTGGCTACATCTGCTTTAGGCACATAAACAAACATTTCTTTTTAACATTCAGAACGATTTGCCATATTGCAGGCACAAAACGCAAGACTTTCAACTGTAGTTAGAATAGATAAAATGGTGATATAACATACGCAAAAATAGAAAGTGAACGGTACGTTTATATTATAATATCATATTACCTGTCAACCCTACAATTGCACTTGTGAATCATGACACTGTATCCTATATTTAGAGCGCGTTTAATCATCATACAGTCAAATAACTTTACGAGAAATGCACGGAGTTGAGGACCTGTCAAATTCTTCAGGTTTTACTTAGATCGTGCGTATACGTCAAATATATGTGACAAATGCACGTCCGGTGTTATTGTCGGCGTAAGCCATCTGTAGTATCAAGGGAAGCAAATCAAATTACATACAAAGACCTTTATGTATATGTGTAGGTATATACTTACTTTTAAAACATTTTTGATTATTTGCTGATAAATATTGTTTTATTAAAGGGGAATTAGAGCAAAGAACCCTTATTTCGACAGTTTAAGGTCATAATTAATATAGTATTGATATAAAACATCATTCTCCTAACTTCGACAGACTTTTGACAAAACACATTTTTTCTTTGCCGTTTAAGTGTTGACTGTGGCTGTAGACATCTTAAATAGCATTGTTTGTCTTCCTAGTTACATGTAAAGTTAAGTGTAGGACCGTTATTTCGACATGAGGAACCTAATTTCGACACCCAATTGTTTTCTTAAAAACAACATCATCATTAGGCTATAAATGATACTGAGGCTAACATATGTAAATCAATCCATTTTAATTCGAGTCTAGTGCTATTATAATTTAAACGAAAGTAGGCCACCGATAGTAATGTAACTGTTTTTAATAGAACACTATTTTGTATATTAAATTTGGTGATTCTGAACACTAATCCATCTTTAAACCATGTTGTTTGAGATATTGTGTACGTACCGACTAATCCTTGTAAATCTGTTGAAGAAATTCCCTCTGAAAATAAAATTTAGGTTAGTATTGTACAAATTTAAATATATTAATTCAGATCAGAAAGTGTCGAAAAGCTGAATGAAATCGTCCAAATAATAATTACACTTGTGTTCTAAATACGCCCGTACATGTATTTAGCTTATAAAAAATAAATATTTGTTAACCACGTGTTTTATTAAATCGAGTTTTTATGACCCCTTTATTAGAGTGTACTTTCTTAATCAATGTATCATTATACCAATTTCCTACATACTTCAGTTTCAAGCAGATCTGATGTTCACCATACGTTGATTTAAATCTACAAAACAATGGACCGTTCCGCAACTGTCAATCATGGTCATTTATTACAGTACGTGGTCAATTTTAATCCAGTAGATTATGAGTTAATTGTCAGGTGACATTCTGACCTAGAGAAGACAAAAGAAAGACCCCTTCACAAGCCTTCACAAGATCAAAGCAAATATACCGAATTGCGCGGAGTTTGGAATTTTGCGGAACGGTGCATTATTAATTGCTTCTATCAGAGTAATATCAGTGTCTATCAGAGTAATTTATTTTCTCACTCAGTAAGTCTTCCAGCTGCTGCATCTTGGTCGTGGCCTCGGTCTTTGGTTGCGTAGGGGGTACGGTTGCGTCCGGTGTCTTTTGAGCGTTAGCTACATTTATCAACAAGGGAGGCAAATCGCATTATTAACAAACACAGCAAAAACGCAATGTTTAAAGAATATTATAACATCACATATGATCATACTTATATAATAAGTTAATGTTTTGTCCTAATTATATTTTAAACATGTTCAAAGCCACCAGTGACCACTAATAATCTAAACTTACACGAATAGTCGGAAGAAATTTTTCCGATCACGCGCGCTACTTCAATGTTTGTTTAGTGTAATTTATAAACGCGCAAACAACAAACAAAACGCTGTTGTATATATAATATATCATTAATATTTGCCGTTTGTCGTTTTATATAGTTGCGCTGCCTGGGCTTAGCGCTTCATTTGCATAGCAAACCAGAGAAAAACATTATATGTACTATCAAACGATGACCTGTATATAATGTGTCAACACGTTTTTGTAACTTACAAACCGTTCGCTGCTCGACTAAAAATCGCTGGCTTTCAAAAAAATCATCCGCCATTTCATGCGCATAACGGCAGACATAATCTACTCTTACCTTTAATATTTTCAATGTTTCTCATTCTCAACCGTTTGCGCGATCTACCTTGAGCCTTTTTTGGTTGCGGGGGCGGTAACCTTGACCTTGGTTTTGGTCTCTGTGTTGTTGTAGTTGTTGTTGGGGGCCTTGTTGTTGGTGGCCTTGTTGTTGTCGTAGTCGTAGTAGTTGTGGTAGTGGAGGGTGTTGGGAGTGTTGATTTAGTTGGAATTGGTATGCTCTCACTCTGCATGATGGAGTTCTTCAAAATCTCATTTACACCCGTTCCGAAGTCTCCCATTGACCAGATCTGCTGAGAAGGCTTAAAGGCGGCTGGGTCAAATGCTTTGAATTTTGGCTCATCTTTTGCAGGCATCGCAGGTGGGTCCAACGACGGCGGAGGCATGATTTCTTGTAGCTGTGCTTGGGGCTCGGGACTTTGTTCTCTATACCTTGAGGGAATATCTGACGGCGCACTATATAACGATGAATGAACGGCGCGTCTTGAACTTAGAGATGGTTCTGTGTTAGGCATATCATTTACTTGATGATCGATGTTTGTTTTCAGACCTGGATATCGGCTTTTAAGTTGATTATTTACTACTGGATCAGTGGGTTCTGTTTTAGGCCGTTTTGCAAGTGGGTCAAACGGAAGAGGGCGGATCATATCTGACGGTCGGTGCTTCCTGGGCTCGGGTTTTGGTGGTTCTGGTGATGGTTGTGGTACTAACGCAGGTGAATCGCTAGCTCTAGCGTTTGATCTCCCTAAGTCACGCATGTCGCCTCCCAGTACAGCCGCGCTGTATCGACCATTTCCGGCAGGTGCGCGGGAGAATGGCGCGGGATCCGGAGTCGGAGATGCTTGGAATTTATTCTGATTTAAAAACTGGTCCGTTTGGCGCGTGGAAGGCCGGTTAAAGTTTGATAACGTGGTCGGCGGAGTGCTGTATAATCTATTATTGGTCAGAAACGGATCAATTCTCTCTGGGCCGGGTTTCAATGTTTTCGTCCTGTAGTCAGGTACACTACGGCTTATGTCAATGGCTGAGTTGCGTGCTTGATCGAAGAACTCGTTGGTAGGTTTATTGTATTGTCTTGGACCAGTGGCGGCGCCGAATTCTTGTTGTTGCCTCTCCATTATAAGCTGCTGCTCGACTTGCTGCCTTGAAGGTGGAGCTGGTGCCGACCCCCGGTTTGGATTAATGACCGGCGCAGCTGGCCCTGTTCTTGGTCGACGCCCTGAAATATCAGATTCATTTTCAATCATAAAATATCAGACCGCGTGTAAATCTTTAAATATCAGATCCAGTTTAAATTCAGGAATATCATGTCCAGATTAAAACTTGAAATAACAGGTATTGTTTCAATCCTGAAAACAATCACCTCTTGTTTAAATCCTAAAATGTCTATTTTTAATCATGAAAAGTCAGATCATTTTGTAATCATTAAACATCAGATTTAGTTTAAATACTGATAGATATATATTTAGTTTAAATCACTATACAGTACTATACTATACTGTTAAATAGGAAATAAAAATTATTGAACAAAAGTTTTAAAAAATGCACCAATAAAACTCATGCATATGTTATAGCTACATATATATCTGATTCAACAGATCTACTAAAACTCTTAAAGCAAAGTATTGGTCTACATGGTTTGCAACTAATGTTACAGTATATGTGTATAGTTTTCATCTATTGATACATAGTATGGATTGTATCTATTACTACATTCTAAGTGTATGGTTTCAATCTCTTAATTCATTCCACGTGTATGGTTTGCATCTATTGATACATTCCAAGTGTACCAAAGTGTACCAGTAAATCCATTGGTACATTCGAAGTGTATAGTTTTCGTTTTAGGCTTTTCCTTTCTCTAAGCTTAATTTCATCAATTGGTACATTCTAAGTTTACGGTTAGCACATATTGGTCCATTCCAAGTGTATCGTTGTCATCGTTTGGTACATCCTAGGTGTATGCTTTCATCCATTGATACATTCTAAAAAGATGGTTCCCTTTCACACATATTAACTGAAACTATTTATACATTTCAAGTGTATTGTTTTCACCTATCGATATATTATGGGTGTTTGATTCGCATCTTGTGCCACATTCTATACTGTGAAAAATAAATTTAGCACATATTTTTATGTTCTTGGTTTGCTAAAGCTATAAACATGTATCCAAATATCATTGATTATTCATTACGGACAG
>Ga0224511_10002309_pt1 | contig 12728 bp, 8 predicted proteins | sample SF_May12_sed_USG_2_FD_169988 | JGI IMG/M metagenome (GOLD analysis project Ga0224511, IMG submission 169988) | Sediment microbial communities from San Francisco Bay, California, United States - SF_May12_sed_USGS_8_1 | ecosystem: Environmental > Aquatic > Marine > Sediment | place: USA... | reverse complement strand
GAACTCCATTTTCAAATGTAAACAACATACATGTACACTCCATTATCCCTGAGGACCAGAAAAATATAACTACAAAATACTATTTCGCAGACTGGTAGGCTCTTCTTATGTGTACATGCGGCAGTCGGCTAAAGTCAAAAAATATTCGAATGTCTGAGAAGACTATGATTTATGCTCATGAGAACAATTTGTTTTATCAATTTAACTTGCTTACTAAAATTCCAGATTCAAAATATTAAAGAACGAGCTTTTTTCACAAGTAATTTGATAAAGTATCCTAAACATACACTGTTTCTCGTTACATAAAAAATTTACCAATTTGTTAACAGTCTCGTGACTATATTGTTTTTATAAATAAAAAGTAAATAGAGATTTCGAAATTCATATACATATTATCATGAACTAAAACAAATGTGGATACAATGCGGCTGGGAATATGCTACAATAATCTAAATACATATAGTTACATATTTACAACATTTACAACGTTCGTTCATTTTTCAAATGCTACATAAACATATTTATACAAATTGTTAGGTACAATGACATCTTTAGATTGAACAAGTTCAATGCATTTTAACAAATTTAACAGTACCGTTCATTATGTAAGGTTCTATTACTGGCGTATCTTCCAGTTTTAACTCTTAACTGGTGAGATGAAATAAGCAAAATACTGTGAGGTTACCTCAAAAGTACCAATTTATTAATAAAACATAAAATTAATTGTTAAAAAACCATTAATTAGCCAAAAACAATGGATTTTACGCGGGCCAGCAGAACTCAAAATCTAATAAAAGCATACATTTCACACTTAGGCATATAAAACTCCATGCACTAACGGAGGTAATCTTAGAGTTTTATGAGTGAAACATCAATAGTTTGTACAAAAATGAAAAGGTAAGAAAGTAGGACGCAAACAAAAGTTTGAACCAAAATTGATTTGTCTTTTTTTGGACAAACTTTTGATGTTTGACTTATAAAACTCTAAGATTACCTTCGTTGGTGCATGGAGTTTATTTAATACGGCTAAATGTGAAAGGTACGTTCCTATAAAATTTTGAGTTCTGCATGCCAACGTGAAATGTTTCTTTTGTTTTGGCTAATCAATTGTTAATTAACGATTAATGTTGAGTTTCATTACTAACTTTATGCACCAACGGAGGTAATCTTAGAGTTTTATAAGTCAAACTTCAATTGTTTGTCCAAAACGACAAATCAATTTTGAAACGCCTTTTGCATAATTATGTTTATATACAAACATTTGATTTACTGGTAACGAAGACTAAGCGATGACTTTTGTGTCCCCACAAGCATAGTTTGGCAGTGTGAAGGATATTAATATCGAGGGAAAACATCACTAATTTTTGTTTGACAATGTGGGTTAGGGTTACAGGTTAGGGACCGCCTAATGTATTTGAAATGCATGTGACATATTTTTAATGAAATCCATTTAAGCTGCCCAATTTTTATATATTTTAAGTTGGTACTCCTTTTCAGAAAGACCGAATCTTTCCGTTTTAGGCACAATATCTATTTTTGGTAAAAGCTGTGGGCTAGTCAGCCTGGGTTCTGGAGTCCGACTCCTGAGTTAGGCACACAGTGTGTAGTATGGTTTGGTTTTTCACACATCCACTTTGGAACAACTAGAAGATAAGGGCGTGCGTGTGACAGCCATTGGTAAACGAGGTCGGCCTTATTGTTCAAAGAGGGAACACGACAATCTCAACTAACTACCGTAATAAACAGCGACTATTTTCAAACATAGTGTCAATCAGCTACGGCAGCAAGCGGGCAAACAAAACAAACTAACTTGTCTCCTTGTACATGACGACTAAACAGCCATCTGTCAGACGACGCCAAATGTCACTTTTCATCTTGAACGTTTCGTAAGTGTTCATTAAGGCGTCCTGAAATGTTCCAATAAAATTAAGAAAGAAGTAAAAACATTTAATCTGACACGAATAACAATGCCACATTTGTAGTTGTATTCCGAATATGGTAAAATGGTTTAAACCCTTTTTTAACGATTGTTGTACAAACCGATGGGATCTGCAATCAATGGTTTTATATTGTTTGGTTTGTGTTTTGTTTAAATCCTATATAATGAACCGTTTCAAAAGAACCGACAGGTTGTTCAATTATTTTATATCAATTTAACAACAATATTATACATGATAAAATGAATGAATATTTTTGTCGCCATGCATTAATAAGACTGAACAGATCATACAAAATCAACGGAATATACAACGAACACATCTAGTTTTACTCTTGTCAAAGGGTTCCACTACAGGGCACTAAATCGAAACAACCATGCAACGTCAAACACATTAGCCGAGTATTATTAATAATGGATTAAAATCGATGTCGTGAAACAATGTTTTACAGAAGGGATTTGAACAAATATCATTAGTTTTAATTAAACATCACTTTTTGTGTTTTACATAGTTCGACTTCATATTACTATACAAATCATAAAATATGTGTTAAAATTGTTAAACGTGTTATACATAGATTAATGTACATCGTGTTGTTTTCCGTTTTCCATTCAAGTAGTTTACTGTATCATCAGCCATAACTAAACACTCTAGATAACAAAGTTTTTTATTCTAATTAATAAATAATAATACACATATATCTTGAATACTTTAATTTTTTCTTACGGTGACTCCTTGCGTCGCACGTACTTCGCCGTAAGTTAGGCATATAGTAATCAAATAGTTTGTCTGTCCATCCGACAATCGGTCTGCCGTCTCAAGTTTGTCCGAGGTAAATGTTTCTAATGCAATGTGTTATTAATTATTATGAGGTTTAGATTTTATTTGAAGGCCACGTTTACATACATCCAATTCCAAATCAGATAATGCACAAGAAATGTAACTTTTTTCATAAATGTGGATTTATATTTTATTTGATTTTCATATTTTACTATTGTCTGGATTCTTAACTTTTAAATTTATCATCATGGTTAAAATTTAACGGGTCACACTTTATAATGTCTCACCACGCAAACCAACTGCTGTGGTAATGGGCAATATTCCTTTAAGAGAAAATATATTAAGTTTCTATACTTAAATTGTAATCTACTATCATTACATCTTAAAATGGTACTAACATTTAAATATAGGGTATGCAAATGGGAGCAAAATATCAGAAAAGGCCATATTTGTTGCTTCATAAAATAATTTTCAATTGCTGTGTTGACAAGAAAGACAAACAATATTTAAACATAGCTTATTTAGCTTATATGGAGTTTCATTTCGTACCCAAAGGACCAAAGGCATGATGCAACGTGTGGAGAAACTTCTATGGAAATATCTTATATCGTGATAAAACAGTCGATGCATAGTTAAGACGGTTCAATCGTATAAGAAAAACAACGATAAAAAACGATAAATAACATTGATATTAAATAGCAGTTCATCTTAGTTGTTTTACTCAATTCACACTAAAGCAAATTATGTGCGCAAAATGACCTTTTTAGTTGTGTGTCTATATAATTTGTTATGCTTCAATATCGTTTGGCAACAAACAAACTTGTGTCGCTTTGAAGTTTATCGAGTTCATGTTAAGTCTTAAGCGCTTTGTTAAATACTTGAATTGATGAGGTTGAGTGAGAACAGCTCATAAATATTCAGGACTTGTAAACATATTGAAATTCAGTTTTAGTTGAAAAGGTTTCTTCAATAATTAATACCCAATAATCTTGTATGATCTGGTTAGGTCTTGTTTATATCTAGTTAGTGTTGCTCATGTATGCAAACTTAATGAAACATGAACACCCAACACGGACCATCACACGTTAAATTACTAAACAATGCAATATTCAAAGTTTCAAAAGTTAATTTATTGTTATTGATAATATTTTTGGCCACACGGGTACGTTTTCATGCTCATTTTCACCAAGGAGAGTGCACATTGAACCACTGTTTCATTGGCGCTGGAGACGCAATTGCAACAGTAGGGTGGTTGCAAAACGTGCCTAAACACAGTCAGATCGAAGTTGAATTCGTAAGTTAAATGCGAGTTGCAAAACAAGACGTGAACGTAATTGGTTTTGAATTGGTGCGATATATACTCAATTAATAAATATTCATTACCTTTAAAGTCATTAAAATCGTATATCATTATTTAAGACAAACAGAACCAAATTAAAGTACCGGCGCGTCAAAATTATTTGATTTATTAGAATCAAGATGACCAGTGTGGCTTTTGGTAAAGTTTTTCTACATTTCCTCATTTTGTTTGACATCGCAATAGCTAAAACAAATCAAATACAGGGTATCAGCTTTTGCAAAATATATATGGTTTAAATGTGTGCGCATTGTCCGTTACTCCAGATTCTTACATCGGCGTTAGATGTAGAAGTGACGGTAGTGGAATGTGTGAGCCTCTACATGTTTCCTGGTTCGAAACATCCGTCTACGAAGACTCATATAAATACATTATGAATGTGTGCGTCAAACAAGATTTTCCACTGTAGGTACAATCATTCATATATTTGTTTATGAAAATATTCGGAACAAAACATGGTGACAACAGGAATATATAATTATATATATACACATAAACTTCCGTACGTTAGATAACAAACTCTTCAAAACTTTACACCAAATTTATGAAACATAAAATATTCATTTTTAGGTTACCCTCTTTCGACACAGTTAAACGTACATAACTTGATCAACTTGCAATCGACATATGTCATTGACAGTATTGTTATGTAAACAAACAACTACCGTAACTTTACGTGGACTATAAGCCTTATCATACTTTTTTTTTCATTGTTGTACTTAATATAGCTATGCCAATCCAATACGAGTTGCGCCGCCTGATCATCTCATGAATATTCAAACGCATCGAAATTCAACCCAAAAAGCGCTGATTTTAGGTGCATATTTTCATGTCAGTTGGACGACTGCTCCAGTCAAAGTCAAAAGTTGTGAACCGGATGATGTTGTAGCGCGGATCGATGACCATATGAAGCAGAGATTTGGTCTCATCGGGATGTGTGTCCATCCACATGTCTTTGCCGGCGTTGCCGATGTTGATTTGCGGTGTTACCTTACGTTGTTACAAATTCTCATATGATCTTTCCATTTCACACATTTTTCTACATTTAATTAAATTACATTTAACAGGTGTGTTATGTTACGATGTGGTATTACTTATTTTCGCGCTGTCTAAATTTCGCGGAAAGCCGACAAGTGACCATTCTGCGCGGTCTTAAATTCGCGCATGCGCCTGAGCGCGAAATTTAGACCAGCTGCAATCGAGATGACAGCACTTTGGGACAAGGTCCCCTTACTGCAGATTAGGGTCATTCGGCTATTGTTTTGTCATAAAACCAATAACGATATATTGGTTGTCGTATTGTTATAACAACAACGTGTCAATTTACGGGTCGTTTTACTAGTACTATAATGTTATTAATTAACTGTATTCATATTGGCCTTGGTATTGGGCTGAGGACAGTCATATTGGGCTAAGGGCTTAAGTGTAAACTTAAGCGGGAAAGTATACAAGCTCATAAAATCGAATTCCAATAATCTTATAAACGTTTCCACTAAAAACAATCCGTACTTCTAGTCCTAAAATCTTGGATACCATTGAGGGAAGTTGTTGTAGCCCTTGGTATCTGAAATAAAAAGAAGGAACAAGTACTGGTCTGTAAATATTCGGTAAATATTCGGTACCTAGTTATAAATGATTACGTTAAATGACTAGCGACCGTGAAATATAAATTTTAAATAACAATATTTAAAATGGGGTTGTGAAAAGATGTTAGTCCACGCCTTTAAAATATTAACAACACCGGTAAACGATCGCTGCATTAGTGTATACATTACCACCCATGTCACGGTCCGCGCCTCTTCAGTTCTGAAATATACTTGAAAAATATGACGTTTAGACGTATTTTTCGCGCGGTCTTAAATTCGCGCATCGGCCATAGCGCGAAATACGCGAAAATTAGACAAGCGCGAAAAAAAGTAATACCACAGTAGATCTACTTTGGTAATGTTATTATCGATATAATTATACTTTTTAATTCAAGTTAAAATTAAATTAATAAAAAATGAGAAAATATAGTTTTGGTTATAATTGTGCATTTAATACCCTTGGAAAATATTTTTAAGTATTTCATAGTTCTTACTTTGGGTTTCAATTTTATCGCTGTTGATAGCTATTAACTTTTCTATTTGTATTCGGTGCTTTAGGTATTTCATGTACAGTTGAAAGGTTGGAGGTATTTTTCTTTTTTTCATTGTAAAAAAATAATTCATAATTATATTCAAATAATTGTACATGCATGAATACGGACTATTTGAACAAAATCCAAACATAATATCTCTCTTGTTAAAGACTATGTCTATATTTTGTATTTACTAGGAATATGTATAGATTTGACAGTAGATTCTGCGTTATTTGACATTCCCAAAACATATGTTCTATTGTTTCGTCAAAGCAGTTACATTGCTGACATAAATTTGATAGACTCCCATTTGATTTCAGCTGTGGGTTTATCAGCTGCAATTTGTAGATTGTTGTAAAGGACTTTATTGACATATTTTGATTTAGAAATGCTTTCTACAAGCAGGGTTCTGCAGTTTAAAATAATTTCATCTATACTAAGCTGCAGTTTTATATCAGGGGGAATAGCGCTAATAATCTTAAACTACTTCACAAAATCCTTTTAGGTGTATCATATAAATGTGAGAATGTTTCGAACTTAAAAAGGTCTTGTTTCTATAATCGAATAAATGTTCAAAACATTGAATTCCTCTATCGAACCAGTCCTTGTAGAATAATGTTGATCTATTTTCTGTTACGTTTTTGTTGTTCCAAATGATAAGTTAACTATAATATTGTCTTTATTTAAGTTGTCCTTTATTTATATCCAGGAAGTTAAAATATTGTTCAAGAAGTTGTTGTTTTGCGAGATTCTTTTAATAAGGATTTCGTCGATTTCGCAACCAAATATTAGAGAATTTCCGTATTTTTCTAATCTGTTCTTTAAAAATAATTTCCATTGACCGCTATTTTCATTATCAAGAAAACTTTTTACCCAGTTAGCTTTGACTGCACTAATGAACAGATTTAAGTTTGTTAATTTTAAACCGCCGTATTCATATCCTTGAATTAATATTGATCGTTTTAGGTTGTCTGGTTTACTGTTCCATATAAATTTAAAAATCTTTTTGTAGGTTATCAATTGTTTGTGTACTTGGATTTTCTAAAACTGTTAAAGGGTATATTAAGTTTGGTAATGCGTACGATTTAATAACTGTTACCTTTCCCATTAAAGTTTATTTTTCTATGTGACCGTTGTTTAAGCGTCATATGAAATTCGTTGATTTTCTTATTTATATTGTACTTGATAGTTTCTCGGTAATTATTGTAAAATGTTATAATAAGTGCTGTTGCAGATATCCATGTAAAATTATGTTCAGTACTATATTTTTATTTGACTTTTTGAGTGTACTCACCCGTAAGCTTATGGATTTCTTTATATTGAGGAAAAGGCCTGAACATTTTGAAAATAAACGTATACTTTGAATAAGATATTCAAAAGATTTTTCTGTTTCATTATAAAAAAAGGTTGCATCATCTGCATATTTATAAGGATTGTTTGATTGTTTAATTCCTTTATTCCCAACTTTAATTTCTTCAATATCTTTATTCAGTTTAATCTAATTCGTCAAAACTTGCAGACATATTATAAATAAAGCTGAAGATAAGGAACAGCCTTGTCGTACACCGTTTATTTATTTGGAATTGGTACGACATATATCTATTGTTTATGATATTGCTAAATATATCATTATACAATATCCCAATCCATTTAATAAGTTCTAGTCCAAAGTTAAAATATTTTAGACAATCTATGATAAAAAGTATGACTTTAACTATCAAATGCTTTTTGGAAGTCTGCAAAAAATAGAAGGCCAGGTTTTTTATTTGTTTCCAGAAAATCTATAACTGATATTATTAATCTAACGTTTTCTCCAATGTACATGCCTTTCATAAAACATAAAACCTGTCTGTTCTTTATCAATTATAACAGGAAGTACTTTTCAATATGGTTGGATATTGCTTTGGTGGCTATTTTATAATCTATATTTAAAAGAGTGATAGGTCTCAAATTAGACAGTTCTTCTAGATCTTTATTTGGTTGAGGTATATGAGATATAATTCCTTGTCTTTAAAGGGTTGTTAAGTGTCCTGTTTGAAATGAGTAATTAAGATAGTCTGTAAGATTTCTTTTAACATCCTTCCAAAACAATTTGTAAATTTAACAGTAAGTCCGTCTGATCCACGGATTTTTGTTACACATTTCTTTTAATGCCAGTTCACATTGGTATATTGATAAAAGGCCCTCACATGTTTCTTTGTTAATTTCATCTATCTTTTGTTTTTAATATTTACGTCTATATCTAAATCTCTGATATAGTTTCGTATAAAATTTAACTTCTTCTGATAACGTATTTTGAACACCCGTTACTATTTTATTATCTATTTTTAATTTATACAAGGTTTTCTTTTTTTCTGCATGTTTCTTCTTGCAAAATATTTAGTGTTTTTTTCCCGTTATTTTCCACTTTAATTGCCGTTGATCTTAATATATCTCTAGTAATGGTTGTTTCTGGAATTTCGTTTAGTTCTTCTTGTTTTTCAAGTAATTGTTTGGTAATTTGTTCATTGTTGTAGTCATCTTTATTAAGTTTATCTTCCAATGTTTTAATAGATTGTAATATGTTATTTTCTTTTTGTTTGCTCTTTTTATTTTTATAACTACAGAATTTGATAGATTGGTTTTCTTATTGCACCTTTATTAATTTCCCATTTTGTATTTGGGTTTGCGTTATTATTTATTGATAGAGTTTCCTCAATGCATTGCTTAATTTTTGATTGATATTCGATATCTAATAGTATTGAATTATTAAGTTTAAAATAGCCGGGGCCTTTTTTAGCGTGTAGGTTATCTATAATAGTAATTGATGTCATTGCGTGATCTGTTTTATAACTAGGTTTAATATTACTTTTATATTACGTTTGTTAAGTGGTAAGTATGTTTTCTGATTATTAATCTAGTCTACAATGTATAACTGGTGATTTTGTTGAGTGCCATATGTATTGTTTCATATTTTCATGTCGAATTCGCCACGCGTCTACTAGGTTGTTTACCTGCATCATTTCCAGGAGAGTATCTCTACATTTGTGATGATGATTAGGATTTCCTTTTTTATTATCTAATTCACTATTTAAGACAGTATTAAAACCTCCACCAATATTGTATGTTTTTTCATCGTTTTCAAATAAAGGACTTTCTAACAATTTAAATAATAAAATATCATCTTTATTGGGTCCATATATGTTAAGGATTTTAATTTGTTTTTCATATAGAGTTATCTCCATACCTATTAAACGGCCAATTTTAAGTTAAATTTCTTTTTCTATTTTAATGTTTATTTTTGGGTTGATGAGGATCGCAACACCTTCTTTTTGCGAACTGTTTCCACTAAATATGCAATGTCTGTCCCATTCATCTTTTCACTTTAATTTTGTTTGACCATCACAGTGAACTGCTTGTAATAATATAATGCTAAAGTAATTTTGTTTTAGCCATTCAAAACATGTTTTTCGTTTTTGAGTATTGCCTTAACCTCAAATATTAAGTGTTATGATTTGTGTTTCCATTCATCGATGTTTTTTTTTGTTTGACTATATTTAGCACAATAAAACCAAAACCATTTTTGCGCTAAATTGAAATAAATAATGATGTTTTGTGAAAATGTATTAAATTGTCGTTCAATAGTAATTTCTAATTTCATTTTAAACATACGATGTATTTTAGTTTTAAATAGCGATACTATTGTTCACAATTTGATATTAACACTTTGTAAAACAGGCATACAATTGAAAAAAGCTTATATTTTGACAAATAGTTTTGCCACTTTGTTAAAACAGAAGAGTAATGCAAATATATTCATATTCCTAATAGCTTGGACAATTTGACATATGATCTATATGTTGCTAACAGGGTAATGAATATTAAGATTCGTCTTTTTTTTCTTGGTATCATATAACTGTTAATCTAAAAAAACAGGTATGTAAGAGTGTACACTACACTGTAGAATATTACATCAATACATGTTGTTATATTTTGACAAATAGTTCGAAGTTTTGCCACATTGTTAAAAAAGAACAGGGTAATGCAAATATATTAATATTAATAATAACTCGGGACAATTTAACATATGATCTATATGTAGTCAACAGAGTAATGTCGCCTAAGATTCGTCCTTCTTCCTTGGTATCTCCCTTTCATCAGTTTAATCCTATAACTATTCATCTAAAGACCATAAACGTATATCCTCATAAATGATAAACTGCAATACGATTTAGAACTGATTTCATCGAAACACTGGGATGTAACTGGATATACATTCGAATATTTAAAATACTAGCCGTTTGTAAAAGCTCTCGGTATCAATCGGTTTCATTCGCAAACGGAAACATTCGGGAATGCTATTTTAGAAACGTTTTGCGTAAAACTGTTAAGTATTTGCCATTTGAAATCTGATCCGATCATTTTAGGAAATAATCGAATGACATTCCGCCAAATTATAAATCTTTTTGACTAACCTAGTCAAAGAAAAAAATGCATTTTAAGAATGGGTACAAATGTTACGGAAAGCGTTTCTATTTGAAAAGCTTTGTCAATACTGGTCCGAAATAAAACTATAACTGTTTTCATTTATAATAACAATGTGTAAAGTCATCTGTAACGACATAATAATTAAAAAGTTAAATTATTTCATCACATCAGAACTGTCATTAGCATACTCGCAAAAACTACACGAACTAAAATGAACATGGTTTTGCAACTGAAATTAATTGATGTTAAGTGTATCCAGGAATGTTGAGTCAGCTATATTCTGCAACTACAGGTTTTTAAGGTATGTGTCCCTGTACTCTTCTAGAGACTGGTCATACAGTACAGGGCATTTTCTTATGGATTCAAGTAGTTTCTCTGTTGCCGCTGTAATAGAGAGAGAGGTCCTTTTAAATTTGTTCCTCGCCCGTGAATGCTGTGCGTGAACTTGACACATCACTACATGAAGCGATCGGTTTCACGCTGGCGTTACACGGTCACATGTCATAAATTCGCGTTTCACGTTCACGTCACGCTCACGCCGATATGGAATACATACAAATACAAATATTTGTTTGATTTTTCACGTCCGCGCTTCACATTCACGTTACACGTTCCCGAAGACACATTGTACAAAAGGAACATAAATTAGAAAATTACATGACTACTATAAAAGAAGATAAATATTTAATAGCATTAACTAAATTCAGAGTGTCTTCACATGATCTGTTGTTCAAAAAAGGCACTGAAATATCTCACGACAAGACATAATTTACAATAAATATGATGGAAAATGAATAGCACTTCTTGCTTGTCTGTCTATATTTACTGTGATTTACGGAGATAGTATCTTAAATATTATTGCTGCAATTGACCTACGAAACAGAAACTCATAACCTTACCGTCGAGTGAATCCATGTTAGTTACACACACACATATACGAATATATATAGTAGCATATATATTTTTCTCGAAACTGATCCTACCAATTTAACCAGTTAATGAATAGGCATCTAATTGCTATTTAACTATCAATTTAAAGATTATCTTAAGTGCTTATGAATGTTGAATGATGTCATTCGACACAATGAAGCGGCACATAGACATGTTAACTAGACACTTGTACATTGTGTAGTGTGGTCAGAAAATTACAATCAGGAACCTCCTGTCTCTGTGTCACCTTAACGACTGTCTTACAAAGTTACACGTAACATGTCTTCTTTTATCCAAGTACTTTGTAAATTTGGCAATACTCGTTGGTTACTTAACGTCACGTAGATTATAAAAATACCAAAGCATTTTGTAAAAGACGCACAAGAAGTATGCAACATAGGTGACGAAAAACGTTCACCGCTTATTGGTTAATATATAATGTTTATAGACTGAACATGGCCAATGTACATGACGGTCCTCCAGCTTATCATTATTATTATTAATCAGTTTTCAATTAATTGACATATTTTGCCGCACCTACTGTTACGTTTGACCCTTGGAAGGTGGGTATTTTTACGTTTCCTGACCTCATTTTATTAAGTAAACAAGTAGTTATTTTGCTTTTCGGTACAACTTGCTCCAAGCTTTTATAATTGGTGATATATACTATATATACTACACTGATATATATCTGCCGTCCTTTCTATAAAAATACCGATAGTGAAAATTATCATTTATTAATTATCAATCATAATCATCACATTTTAACTCATTAAAGTCATATATTATTTACAAAAAACAGTATCAAATTAAAGTACCGGCGCGTCAAAATCGTTTTCTTTCCTTTACACTATTCTACGAATAATACTAGTTGCTGTATTAGAATCAAGATGACTAGCGTGGCATTTGGTCAAGTTGTTTTACATTTCCTCGTGTGGTTTGGCATTGCAGTAGCTACAATACAAATACAATACCGGGTATCAGGTTTTGCAAAACGAGATGGTTTATATCTGTGCGCGATATCCGCGACGTCTGATTCCTACATCGGTGCCAGACGTAAAAGTGACGGTAGTGGAATGTGCGAGCCGCTACATTTCTCCTGGTTTGAAACATCCGTCTACGAAGACTCGTATGAATA
>Ga0224511_10002308_pt1 | contig 12730 bp, 8 predicted proteins | sample SF_May12_sed_USG_2_FD_169988 | JGI IMG/M metagenome (GOLD analysis project Ga0224511, IMG submission 169988) | Sediment microbial communities from San Francisco Bay, California, United States - SF_May12_sed_USGS_8_1 | ecosystem: Environmental > Aquatic > Marine > Sediment | place: USA... | reverse complement strand
AAGCCTTCCTCCGAACACCGACATATTAAATGACGTCATACAACAAGATGGCCGCCTCCATACTGCCTACAACAGTTATGAAGTCTGACCAAATGTTTTGTTATTTTACGATATCTTAGATGTTTTATTAAGATTATAAAAGAACTCGCACATTTGCTATTGTTCTATCACTCAGAACTAATTTACATGTGTTTTTCCCGGTGCGGTCGATGTCAACTAAACACTAAGAAATGCGCGGGTACTTTGACCTTCGGTGTAGCGTACAAGAAAACTAAAATAAAATTTCTTACGCTTTAACAGCGTTATAAACTGTTGAAAATCAGCGCTTTGGGTGATGCATTTCAATGCGTTTGAATATTCATGAGAAAAATAACTAAATAATATAAACTAGTATTGGAGTGGCATAGCTACTATAAATGTAGCTTATTTGAAGATGTCAATTGAGACCAGTGCGGTGGAGGTCACGGTAACTAAAAGAAGAAATATAGTTTTACACCTAATATTATATAAGGCAATTTTGGCTGTCATTTCTGTGACAAAGCGGTGTGGTGGTTTAAGTCAAAACTCGCATTTAGAAATTAAAAGCTGCTCTGTTCGATTTGTGGAAAAGTGTGATGATCGTTTGTAAATTTCCTCTAAAACAATGGCGGCATATGATATGGAGGATAATTCGGAGTTCTTCGTTGACTCTATATATATGTTTGGAAGATATAAATAAATAGTACTGGCAGTGTTTGTGTTTTCAGATCGGTCATTTGACGTGGTCGACGTGTGGGGTAAAGAGTTACCACTTTCAGGTAAATGGACTGAGGAAGAAAACACGCAAGTGTAGTAAGAATTTACAATCAATAAAGTCTATCTGTGTACGTGCATGCATTACATTCATTGCTGTATAATAGCAGATTGAAATAATATATGAAACATGCTTTAATGATAAACATCTCTAAGACTTACAAAAACATTTTGTAAAATACTGTGTATTGCAAGTAAATGTCATTTACAAGAAGTAGCATCAACAGTACATCATAATTTACAGAAATGTGTTCCAACCAATTACTAAGCCAACCATTTTTGTTTGCAAGTTACCCGCCCGAGAAATCACAAGTTAATATTTACATTCAACAAGCATTTTTTTAAGGAAAACGATTATCTTTTATTTTTGAAAACAAAAACTTGACTTACCTAATGAAGATTCTCACATGTCAAGTAAATTGACATTGTGCTAACGAAAGACGACTGTTCAGACTTTATTCTTGTAAATATTTTTTTATTGAATTCAAGACACATTAACAACGCAATCCTGCCTTCTCTTAGACATTCTTTTTCATTTCTTTAAGTTTAAATTGCAGTTTTCTTAACTAAATACTGCACACTCAAACAGAACTTACTTTTTTCAACATAATTTGAAGCTGAAACACGCAATATATTTCTGTTTTCTCCGTTTGTGTAAAAAAATGCAGAAAAACACCCAACACTTGTTTCAATTTTCCAACGTAATGTAAACAATGCATAACAAACCTTGCCACGCTGGACATTTTGTTGCAGCCCAGCACAATAAAATCAATACTCAAACGGCATGGTTCATTAGTTGCACCCCTTTAAACAGTGAGATTATCGGTGTATGTACTATTACAATAACTGTTTTAATTTTCGACCCGTGATTTTTAAAGAAATAATTATTAACATGGAAGTTATATTTATAGCGCGTAATAAATAATTAAAATGCGTTATAAGGGAAGGAAGAACATTATTTTCCTCCCGCTGTATGATTTTAAAAACTTAAACCGTGTATGATCGTATAAGCGGTCGTACACGATCAGGAGAGACCGGGCGATATCGTATATACAACCGCACATGAAGTTCACTCCAAGAGTGAGCTCAACCATGCACACACAGTTTTGTACGATCGTCAAACTACCAGTGCGGTTCAAACTCGAATCATACAAGGTCAAGAATGGTCTAGTACGGGTATGCACGTATCAATGTTATAAGATTTATTATGATTTCTAATTATCTTATTATCTCATCTGTTGCATCGATCATTGTACCTATAGTATACTAATATGTGTTTCGTTTTTGAAAGTTAAGGTAGGACCTTCCTAATGAATTCACATATTTGCAGCTAGGAAGAGATTTTTTAAACCTTTTTTTATTTGAATATATGCCAGTTGATCCACCGCACAACTTTTCTCAGTTTTTTGATTTTTGATTTTATAAACCAGATTGAAAACTTTCATTTTATTCATATTTAAGGGAGGTAATAAGGTGTAAAATTACGTGCCTTAAATTTTATTTAAGCAAATATAGTTAACTTGCATTTTAAAAAGATTTTTCTACGGTTGAAAAGTAAAAGCATAATATATATCACACTTTAATGAAAAAACTTGTTTATTTTTCGATAAAAAATACAAATGTGTATCCTTCATAGTCCATTAGGAAGGTCACTTCTATAAAAACAAACACAAATGTGTGATAATTCGAGTATTACTCAAACAAAAGCCGGCGGTTCAATATGTAAATCGTACTAGACCGTAGCAGACCGTACTAGATCGTACTTGGAATCGTTACACAGTCGTATAAAATCGTATGTAAAACGTGTTGAAACAGTGACTAATCCTGCCTGACTGAGTAATATCCTTACTTTATTCGTACTTACACGTGCTACATTTGAGTTCAATTCGTACCAACTAATCATTGGATGGAGCCCAGTACTCGTACCAGTCAATCCGTGTATAACCGAGTATAACAAATGGGAACCAAAACTTTATGTATATGTGCCCAATCGTATTCCCTTTGGAACAGGCTTAAATGGGTCACAAAATAGCATTGTAATTTAGGATAATTTTAAATAACCTTATCGTCTAAACCACTGTTTTTGTTTTTACTGCATTTGTATATTATAGCGAAAGAACAATGTGGTGTCCCACAAAAACAAGACACATATATCGAGGGAGAGAGCGGATGATCTTGTATTATAAAATGATTTCATGATTTTTTTCAGACTCTGACGATACATTAGAACGCACACATTCTCGTCACAACAGTCGTTGTGCATCTCGCTGTGTATCGGCAGGTATAAACATTTATGAATCACTATAGTTTAGATCAATAATGCGATGTAAATCCATTAAATATATGAGTTTATTAAGAAGATTGAACTATTGAAGGCTGTTAGATTAATGGTATACAATCATGACATGTTAACTATTGATATGCAATACATGTATTTCTTTGTATAAGTTTATGTTGCTTTCGTGCGGAATTCATTTTCAGAAGTATGCTTATAAACATTTTCAAACAATTGAATTTAAATATTCTGTATATTTGTTTTAGAAACCTCGTTTGGTTCTGGTACGTATGTTATAATTTAATTTACATATTATGACCAAATGGGTCTTTCTGTATATGTTACAAAATTTTAAGATCGTTTATGTAAATTATGTTGAACAAGTAGTATTTTTCTCAGATATACTAATACTAATAATTGTTTCATTCACATATGAAGAACTAAACACTCAATAAGGGATTACTTTAAACCAAACTTTGTATAAAAACACAATATGATTTAACCAAAAACTTTTCAATGAAATATTCACGTGGTTATTGCTACGTTAACGATGTATCGTCAAGATGTTAACAATATTAACGTAATATGATCATGGTGCAACATGTTTGCATGGTTCGCACCCAATGCTTGGTTTCATTATAACGCATTAACTTATATGTTACTCAATAGTCATTACATTTAGAACATACTTTACATAAACATATTTATTATTAAATATACGACATTTAAATTTCTAGTTCATATAATATCATTTGTAATATCAACACATTTAAGAAAATACAACTAATCAATTACCCAAGTGAAAGCGGTGAACATGCATTTGTGCGTAGGAGGTGGCGTGACCACAGACACAAGTAATGACTCTAACAATCACATATGATTAAACGCCCGTAAAATAAACGACGCTTTGTATTCTAAATAAACGTTGCATGGGTTATTTATTTATTTAGTAATTGATTGGCGTGTTTTATTGTTTGGCCGTTAAAGGGGTAATTTATAAAAGACAATCACATTTTAGAAAAAATTATCGTCTAACAAGACGTATACAATGCAATCCTAAACGAAAAAAGGCTCTTTTTGTGTCACACTTGTCGCTTTTACTTTTGATATTTCAGATTTTAGGTCTGCGCCATTTGATATTTTTTCTGACACGAAATAATTTAATATTTATTGAAAACCGGGTTATTGTAATGCTGAAGTCGGCGGTTTCGGTCGTGCGTCAACTTTTGGTTTCCGCTCAAAAACTTTAGTTTGTTTTGACATATTGACACCAAACTTGGTGTATGAGTAGCTTACATCAAGGTGCAGCTTTAGATTGCTACCCAGCTGTCTGTAATCAAGGACAAGGTCATTGTTACTAAAAATAGAAATTAAGTTTCCGCTCAATAACTTTAGTTTGCTTTGGCCTTTTGACACCAAACTTGGCGCATGCAACCAATGCAACCAAAACAACGGCATCATTTTTTTCTTCACTGCTATCTTTCATTTCTTTTTCCTGTCACATCAATACTTGGTTGAATCGTTGAAAACCTGGTTTCGTCGCATTGCGGCGTTTCTTGTAATAATATGTGTATCAATGTAATCTAATGAAAACTATTCAACTTATATTAAAGATGCTCTGCCTGTATCTTTGAGGTCATACTTGTTTACATCTTACATTTTAACCGTATTAAAACATTGAAACCTCCTCACGTTAATTAGTAGAAACTGCCAAATAAAGTTACGCATGCATGTACAAATAATACAGAAAAAAGGAATTTGTTGTAAATGTGTGGCCCGCAAATTCGGCTTTGTTTATTTACGTTTCGACCAATTGCGTCGAAACAGTTAAATAGCTTGACTACAATCGATACTCTCAGTTGACTCGGTTGTGCAGTGGTAACGCATCCGCTTTGGATGCAAAAGGTCCCAGTTTCAATTCCCGGCTGCGGCAAGGGTTTTTATGTTTGATTTGTTTGATTATGTTGTTGTTGTGTTTTCATTTTTTGTCCAAAAACACATTATTTGTCACAACATTTTGCAATTCATTTTGCAATGTTAATTTATTAGTACACTTTTTTTGGATCGGATTTGTGACCGATTATAAGGATATAAAGATACAGACCTAGCATCTTTAAAGTCTGTATCTTGATACCCTTATAATCGGTCACAAAGTTTGCAGTATAGTAAGTATGCTAAATAAATAAATTTTACGTTGATGCCACATTCTTTTTCATGGGTACGACTAAATTGACAAGTGAATTTCAATAATCTACTTTGAATATCTGTTTTAGGATCCTTATTTGGATCCGATACGTATGCTAAACTTACATATACCCAGTATGGCTAAAAAGGTCTTTATGTAGATATTACAAGACTCTATGTGAAACCAGTTGTTATATTATAACAAACTATTTAAAATGGATATTATTCATTATAAGCGTTATAATTTGAGCAAGCAGTTTTTTACTTCATATATAGTAATACTGATAAGTGTGTGTTTTGTACATATATAAAGATAATTAACGTCAGGAGGTCAACAATATAGCTGATATTGGAACATAACAAACTCTAAAATGTCCTCCGTTAATGCATGAAGTTAAAAACGGCCAAGTGTGCAATGTATATTTCTATTATATTTAAAGTTCTGCTCGATGGCGTGAATCCCATTGTATTGGCTAATCAGTGGTTAATTAAGAAAAGACCACACCCACCCGTAAACGTGCAACAGCTGGAAGATGCCGTTACAGAGGAGTGGAATGCTATTACACAGGCTTTTTTTAGCCAACCTTGTTCAATCTATGCGCCACCGTTGTGTAGATTTGATAAATGCGCGTGGTAAACTTACGCGATATTGACAATTGAAAGTAAAATTAAGGGTGGTTACATTTTGACTCTTAAAGGTGTTGTAAACGATTCATTGTTTACACCAAATATTTGTAAAATGACAAATTAAGGTCTTATCTTTCATATTGTGTTTTTCAGTTGGTGTGAACTAACTCAGAGTATGTAGTTTAATTGTCAAAATAGTTTGCGTTTTTATACGTATTGAGTATATATCAATACTAGTTTTAGTTTCTGAACATGAAAACATGTTAAGCTGTTTTTGGTCATTTATCCATGTCTTTCCTTAATGTTATGGTCACAAATAATACTGACATCGTACGATTTCAGCGATTTGCACATCACCGGCGAATTTGATAATCGCCCGGGCACTGGACGATTTTTAAGAATTTTCTCTTGCGTGGTCACATATCGTACGGGCGCCGGCCGGCGTCTGTATATGAAAACATCGGCCGATGCCCGGCCGGGCACCGTAAAATGTCGTACGGCGCCCGGCCGGCGTTGTAAGAAATCAGCCGGACATCGTACGGTGCCCGGCCGATTTAACACAAATTTTCACGTGCAATTATGAATTCATTTATATCAAAATTTGCCATCATTCCTCCAAGAAACAGGTTGTTAAAATAAGAAAAATTGAGCTGACTCTGACAGTGATTGTGATGAAAACTACATTTGCTCAAGACTGCCAATAAAATAATAGCACTTGTTCGTTTCATGTAAATCATCCTCAGCTGCTCAAGCGAAATATATATTGTTTCATAGATGTTTTTGGTCTTTAGAAGTGAAATATCTAAGTAAATGCAATATGTACTTCTGCAAAAGTCATGTCGCTTCTCACCGGTGGCAGTTCGACTCATAAAACATCGGCAGGTGCCCAGATGGGCATCAACCGGTGCCCGGACGGGCATCGGCCGATTTGTTAAGATATTTATGAAAGTTCCTGGCGCTTGTCAGGCATCGTACGATGCCCAGCCGGGCACCGTACGGTGCCCGGACGGGCACCGTTGGAATCGTAAGATATACATTTTAAACAAAAACCGTCCGGTGCCCGTCTGATGTATGCAAACGCCGGCCGGGCGCCGTCCGGGCGCCGTACGATGCCCGGCCGATGTCATTTTACCCTCCATGACCCTACCAAACGCTGTACGGGCGCCGTGGAATTTTAAGTAGTACCTAAACTTCGCCGGGCACCGTACGATGTCTAAAAATGATCAAAAATCGTACGATTCTTCCTGCCGCCGGCCGGGCGCCGCACGGGCGCCGTACAATCGTATGATGTTTGGTGAAATAGACGCCGTACGGTGCCCGTAGATGATTTGTGACCATAGCATTAGTCAAATCAATTACTTCTTTCTTTTGCATAGTAGATGTAAAACCTTAGTTACCTAACGTTTTAAGTAAGCTACCATTAATTGGCATAAGCAAACCAAAATAAGATTGTTAAATTCCCACTGGGTTATAATTTGTCGGGCATTAAACCAATAGACAAATGTATTTAAACGAATATTTTTCGAAGTTGAATTTTTATTATTTTTATCATCTTATAGCATGGTTGTTTTGAGAACGGACGTATAGAGGTCAAAATATGTCCATATTTTGCGGACTCGATGATGTTGCCCTTTCGGTAGCAGATTTCTAGTTGTTGATAAGTTTATGATTTACATGCACAAAGACGGTACGAAGTTAACAGTACGCGCATATGTTTTGTTTGACTGTTTCGAGTAGTCTGTTTTTACGATTTTTGTCCCGTCATCTTGAGTTCGATCTCTGTTGATGTGACTTCTTCATTTAATTGTTCACATGCACTTTAAAACCAAATGTTTTCGTTTTGTTGAGTTCACAAGCTAAATTATTTACCGAAACAACGCATCAAATATTCTAGCCATTTCGAAATATAATGTTTGTGGTTGCTTGGTAAATAATTTGAAATGTAACTTACCTCCGAACTATATGTATATGTGTCCCTTGTCTGACAATTTGGGTCCAATTGACTATTTAATTGATATTACAAATTGGTATCGTTTAAAACGTTTATGTTCGGAGATTACAGTTTTAAATATTTTTAAAGCAGTACGAACGGTATACATGTCAAATATTAGGGCGATACATTTTTATCAAGACTGTTGTTGTTAATAGATGTATAATTGTGAAAAGATATAATATATGTTTTTGAAATTGAAACGCTTTTTACATTTTTTGTAGTCCAACAAAACTCCTCTAAAATACCATAAAATTTGATGCATTGTTTTAACGTCATTTTTCATAGCAACGTTATTTCGTCAATTAGACCTAACATCTCAGACGCTGACACATATGTGTATATGCCGAAAGTATTGTTCGTTTTAAATTATTTTACAAAAACAAAAATAACTGTCTTTAAGTCTTAAATGCGTGCTAATGCTATTCACGTGCAGGCTTTTTTGGCATTTAATGGTACTAAATACAATGACTTTGTCGCACATTATTATTTGCACACACATTCATTAGTTTTGTTTTATTGTATTGAAATGAAACAAAATACTTTATCAGACATTTTGTTATTTATCCAGAATGGCTAATAGTGACTTATACTATATATACATATATATTTCAGGTTCTGATCATGATGTAAGTACAATCTATGTGTTAGTGAATTTAATGTAGGACACTTAAACAGTCTAATGATACCATTGTATGTTACGTTTCCCTCTGTCTATATAAGCAATTTTATGAGCAAATGACCATGAATGTTATTGTTTAACTCAAATAACATGCTTGGTATTGCTTAACATCAAGCGGTGTAGAAAAACTGTGTTGGTAAATGTGTGGGTGGTGTGCCTTTTATCGTTGTGTTAAAGCGGATTGGTAATATCACATTAAAACTTCATTAATTGCCGACATTAAAAGTTATCCATGGCATCCATTAAAATAGATAGAGGGCCATTTTAAGATTTCAGGACTGGCGCTCTAACGCGTAATTTTGTTTTTTAGCTCACCTGAGCAAAAAGTGTTCAGGATGAGCTATTGTGACCGGCCTTTGTCCGTCGACCGTCGTCGTCCGTCGTCCATCTAGCGTCAGCTTTTTTACTTAAACATCTTCTCCTCGGAAACTGCTAATTGGATTTTAACCAAACTTTATATGAATGGTCCCTGGGTGGTCCCCTACCATATTTGTTCAAGTGGTTCTGATTGGTTGCATAAGTAGGCCACAGGGTAAAAAATGCAATTTTCAAAAATCATCTTTTCTGAAACAACAAGACCCAGAGCTATCATATTTGATGTATAACATCATTTAGAGGTCCTTTAACAAAGTTGTTCAAATCATGCCCTTTGGGTTAAACTTGACCCCGCCCCAGGGGTCACAATTTTACATTGAATTTTATAAAGAAATAATTCAAATGACTTCTTCTCTTCAACCGCTAATGGGAATTTGACCAAACTCAACAGGAATGATCCCTGGGTTGTCCCCTACCAAAATTGTTCAAACGGTTCTGATTGGTTGCATAAGTAGGTCACGGGGTCAACAAATAGATTTTCAAAATGCAAATTTCAAAACTCGTCTTGTCTTAAACTACAAGGTCCAGAGCTTTCATAGTTGATGTATGACTTCATTTAGAGGTCCTCTACCAATATTTGGTCGACCACATTAGTGGTCCCCTGTAAATGGCTCCACTGTGACCTTTGACCTTGTCCTCAGTTGAGCGACCTGAGACCCGTTGGGCCCTCTTGTTTTACTTAAGTTTCTGAAATTTACAATCAATAATAACAATCAATAATAACAAAGTATGTGCTATTTTAACCGGTAAAAAGTCTGACAAATATCGCGTTAGTTAATCTTAATTAAAATCTAAGCGTATACAAAACGGAGCGGATAAGGACGTCATGTTTGTGTTTCCTAGATTTAAACCGTTAACAATTCCCAATTTACTCGATTAAATTACAAACGATATATCCTAAAAAGAACTTCATAATGTAAATTTGGTAATTAAAAGTATTAATTTTAAGTTCGTTTAAAGTTTATATTAAATAACTATTTCGTCATGAAACCTTTCATTTTTGAAAAATATGACAGTTTTTTGCACAAACTAATTCTTGAAATACATGTAACTTATATTTTTTGTAAAAAAAAGTGTTAACAACTAATCAGTCATAATCAAATATTGCTTAAGTATTGAAACCGTGATAAGCATGCTTTTATATTTCCGCATATGCAATAACATGGGTTAACAATTAGACACTTATTATACTTATTACTAATTGCATTACCAGATATGTTTAAAATGAACATTAACCATCATAGTATTCAATTACCAATTAATTGTTTTTATATTCTATATTTTTTATGTGAATGCCGTCAAAGTGTTATTTATGCATGTACATTACATTACATAAACACAAAGCTATGAAAGATAGAATTACACCATTCCAAACATTATTGATAAAATTAGTTTTAATTATAATTATACAAATTGGTGACTACGTAGATTGAATGGATTGTATATTGATATATAGAAAAATTACAACCCCAGTACGGGTAAATGTACTTGATGACGGACCCGTGTTTGATCATTTTTATCAACATCTAATCTAGCCGGACTAACATCGTAGATAGGAGATTCGCGTCTCACTCTGTCGCACAATGTATGCGGCCATGGTGTCGACTTATTTAACACCACAGCAGTTAATCAGTAGACACGAAACATAGAAAAAATGTGAAGGTTCAGTTTAACATAATATGTTGTGCATCTTAGTTTTGTCCTAGATAAAACCTATAACTAATACTTTATTCTTCTACAAATTTCATAAATCTATACACCGTTAGTGAAATTCATTTACGCGCATATTTGTTACACTTTTAGTGACATTATTTCTATGAAACCTAATAGACATAATTACGAATTGTTCAACCTTTTTTATATTTCAGTTTATGTCTAAAGGCATATGAACAGGATCTGTGCGGTGTCCCATCAGGTATATGCATTTTTCAGTTAAAGCAGTATTTTAACATGATGTATATGACTTATGTTTGCACACAGCTAGCTGTTTCCTAGTATAACACTTACTGACTTAAACTTTAAATACCTTATTTATGTAACGTTAGTTAAAAATGGATCATATGTATCAACCATTATTTCCGAAATATTCCTGTTTGGAGAAAGGTGTTTGAAACCCAACAATACATTTTGCCTTACAACTGTGCAGATTATAAAATATGTTTTGTTCTGTTTGATATGTAAAACTATATCATTCCTACGATAAGAAATGTATGATATTACATTATATGATTTTCTGACTGCCCCGTATCTTCCCACTGTGCACAAACTCATAAATCGTTTAATATGAAGCCGGCTATATTATTAGTGTTCATAGATCTATACATTTTTGGAAAAAGCAGCACGCATATTTGCAATCTCATTTGATTTAAAGAGACTCTTATTGTTATTTATTCTAAATACACCTGACGTCAATTGTATTTTGCATCCAAATCTTCCTCTTATAATCTGAGAAAAGGGGAAAGTCCTGAGGAAGGTTAGCTCGCATGTGTATAAAAACAGCCTCGATTGAAGCTGTTTATAAATGGTAAAGAAAAGTGGCACACCACTGAGGCCCAGAAGCGGAACTCTAGTTTCAATTATAAACACCATACAGTCCATTATCCAAAAGGACCAGAAAGTTTAACAACACACCGATGTTGTACGTGGGGACATTGTACAGTCACCACACAAGCAAAAACACCAGGTGTTATAACATTATGCGAATAGGGGACGTTTCGTATCAATGATTTGTATTTATTTTCAAAGTACGATTTCTAAATCAGACATGACTTTGGATTTCAGGTCAAATACCTCCTTCACCATCTTGTTGTGCTACAAATAAGGCTCCAGTGACGAAGAAAGCCAAGAAGGCTGCACATATATGGACACTAGCTGCAACTGCACCTAGTGCATCGCAAGCTATAAAATCCCTATGAAATGTGTAATCAGATTAGTTTAATATTTCTCAATATTCTTTTACTTGTATATTTGACATAATTATTGAAGAAGGTCTTATGAAGTGTTTAATTGCTACTGTACATTTTGTGATTAGTGGCGCGCGAACAATTATATTGGGTTTAAAACAATGTTTAAATTCAGAAATCAACTAATAAAAACGTGATATGACTATGATTGTTTTACATTATAAACAAGATGTAATTGCTTTGTTTCTATTGTGTCTGTTCGAATAACTTAAAATAAATGTACCATTTACATGCAGTATCAATATCGGTTTAAAATTATCAATATCTTGATGAATAATCGTTTATAAACAATTATCGGAATATTAAGATGCATGCATAAGTAACGAACAAACTGAAGATAAGCGCGCACGAAGTGCGGCGTACCTAATGTGCCATAAGACAGTTTGCATATTTGTTGTTGTTTTTGAAACTAGTAAGTATAATTGTATGCACCATAACACATTTTACTTATGTGTTTGTCTTTGTTTCATTTTTTATATATTTATATTCAACAAGCATTTTGATAAAAAAAAAGATTGCGTTTATGAGACTGTAATTACAAAGCCTCATCACTGGCGTAGACTTTTCATAACATTCTACATTGTGAACTTTTTATTATTTAAAAACGCAAACTCGACCTACCTTATGAATTAAGTAGATTGTCACGTGTGTCGCTAAGTAAATTGATAATTTGCTAACGATAGATGACTGTGGGTGCATTTATGGGATCATGAACTCAATGGTCAAACTGGCAAATTACCCATGAAGCGCTTCATGGATTTGCCAGTTTGACCATTGCGTTCATGATCCCATAAATGCACCCAGAATGAAATTCAATCCTCAAATGATGTACCTTAACATTT
>Ga0224511_10002307_pt1 | contig 12734 bp, 6 predicted proteins | sample SF_May12_sed_USG_2_FD_169988 | JGI IMG/M metagenome (GOLD analysis project Ga0224511, IMG submission 169988) | Sediment microbial communities from San Francisco Bay, California, United States - SF_May12_sed_USGS_8_1 | ecosystem: Environmental > Aquatic > Marine > Sediment | place: USA... | reverse complement strand
AAACAAACAACCCCGGTAAGGTGTTATTTTTATTTGCTTTTTCATTGTACAACATCATGTTCTTGACATACACAAAGTTTGAATAAAATCTATTATTGGGAAAATTTTCATGAAACTGTAGCGACAGTCTTTAAATGGAATTTTGGTGACACACATCGTAAATCCAATAAATATTCTTAAACTGATAAAGGTAATAAAAATTATATTGATCGTCTAAATTAATGTGTAAACAAAAGCCTCCAAAGCAACATATCAAATGTAAAAAACCATACACACCTGGTAAAACATGTGTGTATTTTGATTCAGAATTATCCGATTTTTCGTCCAAATCCGCCATTGTAAATAGCCAACTTTATTGTTCAAATATTATGCTGCGAGGTGCCAAAGAGTTTTTAAGTCATCCACTTTTGATCGACCAATCGATGTTAAATTCACAGTGAGCTAGAAAAGAAGAAGCAAGCTCTTCCTACGCTTTCAATAACATTATTGCCTGGTACAGAGAGCAGCCAGCTAAGGAGACCAATATCGTACCAATATGCCATCAGTTATTCTAGCAGGAGACATGTAACGCGTACAGCGACTTAAAGGGTATTGGGTATTGGCACATAGAATGCCCTGACTACTGATGCAATTTTAAAAGGTGACACTGGAAGAAGGCTTATTTACTTGCAGTCATTATATTGTATTGATTAGCTCATTAGTTTGGTCTGAGTTTTGTCTGAAAAAGTTATTGGACGTCAATTAACTACACAAAGTTGGTAACCCCCGCAACCAATAACCATACATTCATATTTACACATCCTGTGTAGGAAATAAACTTGACATTGATGGTAAGTGCTTTTTTGTACGAAGGAGAAAAATCCATCGCCTAGCGAAAACAAGTTACAGAGTGAATGATTTATTAGGTTTAGAAAAACATATTTTCTCCTAATAAGTCATAGATAGCAAACTCTGTTATTATTTATTGTTGGTTCCTTACTGTATTATAGCAATAGGTCATTGGTTTCGTGACGTGTTTAAGGTTGAAGAAAGCAAAGAAGGTGTTTAATATCAATAACATTAAGTGGATTAGTAACCTCCAACCACTGTAATATAATTGTTGTTAATACAAGTATAGTCAAGTTCTTTGGAGTCTAAATGTTTATTTATTTCTTTACTCGATGTACACATACACGAAACGCTGACCAGAAGTGTTTCTTGTGATACGGTTAGTTCTGTATGAATGATCTGACAACTGGTATACGCCCTGGGTACTATATGTCACGTGGTATTACGTGACACCACGTTTTATGTTTAAGAACACATTTTCAATATTAACGATTATTTTGATATCGGTTTTTATTAACAGAGCATTCACAAATATCATTGTGTAGTTATTCGTTTCTACTCGTCTGAGCTCAATGGATTGTATTGTATATGCATTTGAAACTAGAAATTCCACTTATGCGCTATGGTGCGTTAGTGGTTTGGCTTTAATCATTTCCATTCATGAACAGCTTCAATAAAACCGAGGCTGGTATTTCCCCAATGTTGGTTTTGCTTCCTAAGGACCATCCTTTTTCTCAGATTAGATAAACGCAATAACCCAACAATATTCAGTTGATCGAATTCATTGTCGAATGCGGGCATTGAGATGGCATACCATGTTAATTTGACCATAAAAAGTTCAGGTAAACGCAGTTTTGTTATAGGTACATTTTGTTTCACTATATAAATGACTTGTGAATAATCTGCATTGATATTCAAAATTAGGCAAATTCCCTCTTTAAATACAGAAACGAACATGTCAGTGGGTTGTCAGTAGTGTGTTAAATGCTTACATTACCATATCTAAAATCGTGCTGTTATGAAAAAGTAACATGTGCATGAGATTGTATTAAACGAGATCAAGTTGTATAGCAGCTCATTGAGTCATAGCTTCAGATGTTTGCACATATCAACTGTCGACTTTTCCACATACCTTTAATCCATTACCATGTGAAATGCCATCTCGTTTGTAACCAAACTAATACATAAAAACATAAGCGTTAAAAGTGTGGTTTGTCATTTAAAAGCATCAATTGATACGTGTAATATAAATTGAAGAGACTCTTTACTGCGTGTGAAAATATTAGGATGCCAATGCTGTACTTGTTTGAAGAATATTGTCTTGAGTTACACTGTACATAGCTCTCAATAAAAGACTCCAGGCGGAAAATGTCCCGGATATCTCCTGAGGAAGGAAAGAAAACACTTAATAGGGGAGCAAATGTGTTGAATATAATTAGTTTTTAAGTGAGATGCAATAAAATGGATTTTATCGTTGAAGGCGGTTCCTGACTACAGGAATTGTGGCATGACCATGGCGGGGAAATTGCATTTATACCGAAACACATTGTAAATTATTTGCCAATTGTAAAACGACCTTATTTTGAATCCAGTTAACTGAAGAAACTTGGCATATTGTTGCAAACGTTTTCTCTATAACATGGCCTAAAACAAATAGAAGTAGATTATCTTGTTTATTTATTCATGGTTGACAATAGCCAAATTCCAATAAGTATGATACATTAAGTGCAGTGTACACCATCATCAGTTGTGAGAAGCTACCAGGGGATATTTTGGAAAGAGACACGTCAATGTGTTTAGAAAACAAACCTGCAAATAATGTAATACGATGCTTGGCGACCGTACCAAGGCGTTGACTTAACATTTTTGGATAAATCATTCAAGAAATCATAAACGAACACAGAAAAAAAGAAATACACAAACATAGTTTTTTCTAAATGTAAGTTGCGTCTTGGTGTTCTGTGTGTGTTTGTGCTTTTCTGTGTGTTTCTATTGTACGTGCTATTTTGTCATGGGTGCCCTTAAACTTGACATGTCTACATTTGTACTACATTCTTTCTTTCAACATCACTTCAACTTATATTAAAGCCTTTAATCTCTGGAAGTGTTCGGTCCCATGTGAATTTAGCAGAATAAGTTTTCAAATACAGTCACTTGAGAAAAGGAAATGAATTGTTATCAATTGCGTGCAAACAAAGCCAATAACCTAATTAGGCATCAATATTCTAGCAGGGCATCTTGATAAAACCGTTTCAAATGTATTTCAGGAAGGTTCAATGTCGCCATGCACTCACTAAAATATCGTCATGATTAAATTATTTATTTTCATTTCATTTAAACTGTATTTAATATGAATTTTAAGTACACGTACTGCCAACAGACAAGTTATATAAATGATAGTATATGCCAAAATGATTGCTTTTGACATCAATAATAATAATTTACTTTAGTTTGAGAATAATTATCATCACAAGCAAGATAAGCTTTTACAGACAGTTTCTTCTGTGTGCCACTTTTATTTTGCTGTTTTCTCGACATCTACAAAACCAGTTTCGTCGACGTGTTCAGAGTTTAATACCGACGTAATTTAGTATCAAAATCCGCTAAAAATATAGCCAGTTTATTTTCACGTTGTGTTGTGCAGTTATATCGTTACTAATTTCATCATTTGAAATACGCACATGGTTAAATTAATTTGTTATGTTCTACACTTGTAGAAAATCAGTTTTCAAATAGTAGCAATATTTTATTATCTGAAAGAATAAAAACCAAAACAATAGGTTAATTCATCCAAATCAAGTAACAAGTTGTTTTTATATAACGTATTTTGTATTTTGTATCTGTTTTGATCAGATCGAAAGTCGCTGATGCATTGTCCGTTGGTCACCTCATTAATATCAATATATGGGGATATATGTAATTTAAAATCTTACTTAGTGTTATGTCAAAACAATCCATTAAACAGTAATAGCAAACTAAATGTGAAAAAAACATTAATTTTGTGAAACAAGAAAGCCTTCTGCGCACTGCATGCGTCTCCTTACTAGTCCTTAGACTAGAAATCAGTTTAATATTTGTTTTTCTAACACAAATTACCTCTTGAAAGGCCAAAAAATCAACAACAACAAATTTAACAATGAATAAAAATGAATATAACACAAACTCTGGTGCAAAGTTGATTAAGAATGCAAACGGACGTTTTAATCATATCCGTGAATCTTATTAAAGTAATCAATTTTGTCAGTCTTATGCTGAATTTCATATTAAGCGGAGCTAAGGTATGAGTAAAATAAAGATTTTTAAAATTTGAAGCAGATGTTGTGACTTTTAAAATCGTTGGTTACGTCAAATATCAGCGTCAAAACACGTTGATGCGTGACATTTTATCGAAACGTATACAAACAGACTAATGAAAAAACTATGCTTCGATGTTCGACACATTTTTATTTATCGGTTTAAGCGTAGGAAAACTATTGACCAATTAGAAAAGTTGTTCGGTGTATTTTATATCACGTTTTATGCATACACATATTAGCGATGTTTACAATCACTGTCATTTAATATCTCGATATTTTTATAATATACATGTACGTATACATTTGTATTTGTGCTTGACTGGCGAAGAATGACTCTTCAGTTTGTAACCTAATTTTTAATCTGCTGAAAGATGACCTTACATTGAAGTATAGATTTTCAATATGCTCTAATTACTGACGAGTCTTGTTTTTGTGTTCGTGGCAGTCTCCAAAATATTATAATAAGGAGAAGAATATTTGCATGTTAAAACATCTGAACATACTTTATCTTATATTATACCACACAGTATGATTTAATCGTGTTGCCAAGCGACATATCTCATGTAAATAAACCATGCATTTGATTTAAATGCTATAAACATGAAGGTATGACGATTATAATATGGGTTTGTGAAATCCTCTCTTCATCAGACCAGACTAGACCAGACATCGGTGGAATTCGTTTAAAGCTAATAAATAAATTAAGTACACTGTTCCTGCTTACAAACTATGGATTAATATTTATGTGCCACTCAAATTGTGTTCTGCCGGCGCCCCAAAGCATCCGAATGGTGTGAGTGTGAAGCGTATCTGTTACATGTGTAATACCATTCACAAGCTGTCACAACCGTAGTAAAAAGGTGGTAGACATTAAACATTATGTTTTAAAACAAATACTGGGTTAAACTTTATGCCCTTTTTCTCAGATTAATTTAGCTTACCACAGCTGATGGCAAATGCTTGTGGGGCGGGCTCAACTAGTACTACACCGTACTACATTATTGTGGAGTTATGTTTTTCTAGTCCACTGGAATCATGGATTGTATTTTGTTTAAGTTTTAACATTAAGGTCCAATTATTCGCTAGGAGGCGTCATTGGTGTTGCATCTTTCATTTAGCTTCGATTCACTGATCTTTATCTCCAAATAAAGCGAAGATCAGCTTCAATAAAACCGAGGCTTCTATTATTTCCATACATGCTATGCTTCCCGAGGACTTCCCTTCTTTTTAGATTATTTAAAACAAATATGCAAGTTTGTATTATAATTCTAATGTGGACGGGATGTGTTCGAAGAATTAAAGGTATCACATATTTAAGGTCAGGAATGTAATATTTTTACCCCGAAAGATCAAGTGTTTATTATACAATGTCGATATTTTATCTAAATGTTTATTATTTTATTAATCGACAAAAACTCCCCGGTTACAATGTAAATCATTAAGGCGTTTTGTATAAGGTCAGAAGAGACCATGTTAGGCATTTATCTTGGTTTGACCAACGGTTTAGGCCAAAACATCGTTCTTCTTTTTATTCAGTTTTATATGTTAAAGTGTATTATTACTGGGCAGTCTTTAAAATAATGATCAGCATTACCTCTTGTCAAGAATTATGGTTGTAGTTAAAATCTCGCATATTTTACATTAAATAAAACAACATTGAATCTATTAAAAGTATTGCTCGGTAGTGAATGCAAAATGTTTGTTTTCGATAAAGGCAGCTACATCTCTGTTTTTCCCAGCAATATTCTCCCGTGAGAAAATACAAGTTTGAAGCTTCTTACACAATATCTAATTCCACTCAACATATTTGCTCCCCCATTCAGCGTTTTCTTTGCGTTCCCTGGAGGTTTCCAGGGTAGTTTCCGGAGATATTTATTGAGAACCAATCTAAGTATTATAGTAAGCAATGTTCGTGTAATAGGATGGTAAGAATGTTATTGGAGTCCTCGACTTTCGACACGTAGTTTCTTTGCATGTGCCTGTTTCTTAAGAACGAGATTTGTAGCAATACAATATCTCTTATATAATAGTAGACATAAGAATTGTTGTACATATTAGTTATACCTTTTGTATATGAATAACTGAAATAATAACTTGTTTATTATATATGTCGTCAAACATACTTCAAACGTTTTAACAGCCAAATAAAATGTAATTTTATTAAAATTTAATATTACCGTATTTACGGGAAACTATTAAAAAAAGTATGGAAAATGTAAAAAAAATCTTTATATCACGGACGTAAATATACTTTTGCAATAAAAATAGTTACCTTGAATGGTTATTGGTGAGACTGGTTAGACCAGAATTGAAAGAGTAATTTGACATCTCATAACTCCACCAGGCTTATTACAGAGAGGAATTATGTGCTAATCAATACAATAACACCAGCATTTTATAGCCTCATCAACAAAATTCATAAGCCAGTTTGTACAAGAACAACACAATTTGTTTGGCATTAATGATAGTGTTTGCACACCAAACTATCACCTTTGGAGGCTTAGGCCGACTGAGTGTGGGCGGTGTAAGGTTACATAAACGCCGTTATTTCGGCTTAACTGTGTTAAAACGAAACATAACATAATTATGGTGAAGTACACTTGTGATAATAGTATTATTAACACGCTTATACAGCTTCATTGTCCAAAATCAGGCACGTACAATTTTCTTGAATACGTTGTTTATCTTACAAGGACTTTTCTCGCACCACAATATTATTCTATAATTTTGATGCATAGCATTTGTGGTATTTTTAATGTTAACGTAAGCGACAAAGACTACAAAACATGATCTTGTCAACAATCTTCGATATTTATTTAAACCCGACGTTTGCCCTTTATCAATATTACGTGTTTGGCAGAAAGATCGATTGCAAGAAATTCTTGACTGCCATTTTATAATGGTCTGTGTTGACTGTTGATAGCATGTGACTCTATGAACACCACTGACGTATTGCTGTTTAGAAAAAATACCGTACAATTCAAATTTACTTCAATGCGTTGGAAAGTCATGAACACATCTTTGATGTTGACAATTATGTAACCTTCTTTGATTTCACTTTTTCTTTTCGAAGATATATTGTTTAATAAGAACACGGCACATCGAATACAATAATTATATGTAATAAGAATGAATATGCATAAACATGAACGGACTGTTGTCATGGAAATCAATATTGCACAAGTACATATATGTATAACGAGCCAGAAATATTTTATTGTCGTCTAGAGCAACAAGGCAATGCAATATCTTAAACCCATTGTATGAATAAACCATTTTTCTCATGTATTCTTAACGTTGCTTAGCATCAAGTATGTGATTATTGTTGGCGGATGTTTGAGCTTTGTTGTGATAATTCATGTCTATAAACCAAACCTACGAGGTCCAGACAAGGCTAATGAGCTCATCAATACAATATCATCGCATCAAGGGTTGTGTGTATTCACAACATCAACAGTGTTATACACTGTTCATACAGCGTCTACAGATTTGTGAAAAGGTATGTTGGTATCAACGGAAATAATTTTGAACATAACTGTAAAGTCTTCTTGAACAAACAATAAATAGAAGATAAAAATGTATATATTTACTTGCAGTTACAATGGAGAAGCTTACAATCGACTTTTACAGTGTTGAAAGAGTGAAACATCTAACACACAACTCCGTTTGTGGTAGTCATTTAATTTTACAATTATTAACTCAAACAAAAAAGAGATCCGTGAAGGTGTGCAAAAAGAGTTCTATTACAAACCTTGCAGAACCGGACTTGAAGTCCTACCTTATACTAGTAGGTTGAGAGTCTCGAAGAAAGCAATAAATGTGCTTCAGAACATTTTACCCGTTCATGATTATCAAAACTGACTAAGATTGACAATAAAAACCAACTTTTTACTTTGCAAAACCAGGTTTTATAATTCTTCTTCTGATGTTGACAATACTGAAGAAAGCAATGAATGAGCTTACATAATGTTTACCTGTTTAGAATGATAAAAAACTTGACTTTGAGAAGGAAAGCAATTGTTTTATTTGCCGTGACAGATGTGGGAAAAAGAAAATCAGGATTTGGTTCAGTTAACCATTAATATTTCATGAAATCTGTGTAGTAAAATATTTAAAGCAGCGGAAATGCGTTCTTTGTAAGGGATTCTTGCCTGTAATAGGGACTTGTTTGCTGTTAGAGCAAGATCTTATCGCAAAATGGGTTGCATTGCACATTACATGTCAAAGAAATATATCTCCTCGTTTTTAAAACGAATTTGGAAAGTCTACACCAGTCAGTTAAAGCCTGTGAACAAGTAAGCCATGAATTCACCGATCCCAATTACAAAATTCAACTAGGTGTGTTAGGACATAACTTAAAAATTACTTTAATAAGGTGTGTGCACAAAACAACGGTGGGTTTGGCCCATCGTCTGTAGTTAATATAAATTGAAGAGATGTTTAAAGGAAGATTGTTGTAACGACTGTATACAGGTCAAGTTTAAGGGCACTGTGACAAAATGGCCCGTACAAAAACAAGCACAGAACAAAACAAAACACGTAGAACACCACGACGCATTTGCAGTGTCGGTATTCAGAAAAAAAACCTATTTGTTTTTGTGTTGTTTTGGTGTTAAGTCTAACTTCTTCAAACAACTATTGACAACATGTTGGCCAGCATTAAAGTACATTACAAGACAATTGCTAACATACTTAGTGGTTTGTTTTAAATGGTTTGTTCAAAATAAACGACATTCGATGATAATGTGAAGGAAAACATTAGCATAATAATAATGATACAAGTAATGAATACTGTCAGACAAAAGTTCAACAAAATACTGATAACGCGTGTTTAAGGAAAGAACTGTTTGCATCCATTTAAAACAACAAGGCAGTCGGTGCGTTTTGTATTTACATAGACGCAGCAGTAAAACATTCACTTTGTTACAAAAGTTCCTTTAAATTCTAAATGTATACGTTCAAACAAATATTACTTTTGAATTATTTAAATAGAGATTATAATTGGTATGCGTTAGTAAAATATTTGGGCGTTTCCGTAATTTAAATATTCGTTTGTTAAAAGTATGTTATCGATCGGTTTAACTGCATTGGCGAATGACACTTGAATAGAATATTAATTTTGTCCATACATTTCGTTTATTTGTCTCTACGAAATAAGCCCGTTAAAGTGAGAAAATTAATGTTTGTTTAAATCAACGGCGAAAAGGGAAAGCAAAAGACAATAGAGGCCACTTATGAAAAACAAAAAAATTTGATTATAATATTTGCTCTTGCTTATTGTGAAGTACTATACTCACTCTTAACTTTCTGTAATATATAGATGCATAGTGCAACATTGTAGGACCTGCTCCGAGGAAGGAGCATCATATAACTAAGTAATTTGATTAGTTGTATGGCTAACCTTGTTAGAGCGTTTTAAGTGTGTAACTTATTAATTGACATGCCGCGAAGTCTATTATATTCACGCCCCGACAAGGGGCCAACCTTCTTTTAAACAAAGGAATACTTTGTGTCTAGGAACATGTTTCCTTCATTGGAGAAAGGATTATAGATATTTAAAATGTGTGGATCGGAGTCATGTAAATAAGTATAGCCTGGCACGAACTTTCTAACCCAACCAAATCGCAATACTACTATTGCAAACGGACGTATAATAAGAATAAACTCTTTTAAATTTATCGTAGACGCAGTGGCTTGAACACATTGTGAAAAATAGAACGCAAATAACTTTTGTAGCATATAAATTATTTGACTGATAGAACCATGGATTTCGATTTTACTATAACAATGACGTTAATTGTCCTAACCTGGATTATTCCTCCATATGAGGCTGTAATAATGGAAAAGGACACACAGTTTGTGAGCAGAAAATGTGTTGCGACGAGTCGCATTACTCTTCAGCAATATTCAAAAATCAAATGCGTACAAAAGTGTCACGAGGAAAGAACAAAAGGTTTGTGTAATGTTGCCAGATACGACAAGAAAACCAAAACATGTTATCTTAGCATGGACAGTCCTCAAGATGTCTTGGACGTTGACGATGAGATGGCTGGCGTTTTCTTTATGGAGAAAGGTTAAATGCATTTATACACATGGAAATTTAAATTTTTATATGCTTGGAGCTAAATGGCAGAAACAGCTTAACAACTTCTCTTAAATGTCGATTACATGCAATTGTTTAAAAAAGACAAATTGCACATTTATCAAATGCTTAAATACAGCGGGACGATGTGTGTGTGTGTGTGGGGGGGGGGCTTCGCCACTTGTATAAATAGTGTTTTGTATGATCGCGAGTGAAATAATTTCTTACGCCATATATTAAGGCGGTCTGTCCGCATATACAGCGTGTCGTGGTATACCAGTACTAGCATTTTTACTTCTCAAGCGAATTACTTCTTCCTCATACGATTTAGTTAAACGATAACTGATTGCGCTTTACAAATGAGCTGACTTAAACCACCGATTTGTGATTAAATTACCCACAATAATTGATATAGTTTCACACTTTGTTAACCAAAACCAAATGCTTGTAGTAAGAGCGTATTGTGTAATTGACTTATTTCACTTAGGTACTACCATTACTTAAAAATCAAGTATTTACTTTACTTTTAAAAGAAACAAGACAGCAACACAGAAATAAAACTTGACGAGACAAACACCAATCTTTCCGACATAAGGCTAAGACAAGGCTAAACAATTGGGTTGTTTATTTACAAATACAATGTTTTATGAACTTTATGTCGAAGGTTTAACTTGTGCTGCTGATGGCGAACCACTTCTGGACGGCACACATCCTGTACCAGACAGCTATTTCACGGCTACAAGCAAGGCCGGTCGTTCTTGGGCGGCACGCAACGTTCGAATGAGTGCGCCAAATGCATGGGCACCCGATTTATGTACAAGGGATTCGCCCTCGTGTTTTGTTCAAGTAAGTTACGATTTCCATTTTTAATTTAACCGTTTGCAAACCAAAGTACCACCATTCCGGCGCATAGTTCCTTGTATTTATTAACCATTTTTCTAAGTCAATTTACAAGTGCAAACTTAAAACTTTTTTTCAATAATTAAAAACAACAACTTATTATTAAAACAACGTAACAAGCAATTAACGATCAGTTCGTTGAGTGACGTAATTTGAATGAAGTTATTGTAAAACGAGTGTGATACATAATTTTTATTTATCCCTTGTACACAGTTATCTCGGTGGTAAAGATGTCCAACTGCGGTGCGAGAGATTCCGGGTTCGAATCTTGGCTTTGGCGAGGGTGTCTATGTTTGCTTTTATGTTTTCTTTTTCTTGTGTCTTTACTTTTACTTTTTACTTTTATTTCCAAAAACACACTATTTGTCAAACAAATGCAATGTTTTTGCAATGTTTACTCATTTTGTATACTCAACAAACTCCAAAATGTGTGAACGATTATAAGCGTGTCAGGATACTGACCTAGCATCTTTTATGTTATGATGTATTTTTATTAAAAAATATTACAAAAATGCCACATAAAATATATTTTTTCATTTACAGTAGTGCTTATTACACAAAAATAATGTTAAATGTGTTAATACAACGTTATATATTTTAGGACATAAGAAAGCAATTTCAACTATCAGTGTATTTCAAATGTTGACGTCACACAGGAAATGTGAAAATCATATAAAAATATGGTCGGAAATACGTGTCAGTAAATCTAGGTAGATGTCTAGAAAACAGAAAAATAAAAGTGACCAATTAGAAAAGTTGCTAAGTGTATACTTTATTTCAGGCCCGCTTCCATACATTAAGCACCATGGTTCGAGTCGCAATCCAAGGTTGCATGTGTTGTTGGACCACTGTGTACCGCCTGGCATATTCTGACGACTGTGTTAACTTCAGCTACCTACTGGACGGCACTGGAAATAACGTTGTAATTGATATTTTAGTTTCATTAAAACGTTTAAAGACCTTATGACACATGAGAAAACAGCTTGAAAAAAAACCTGGTCAATAGTATATGTGGTTTTTAAGAATCGATATTTACAATTCCATTTTAAACAACATAATTTTGTACGAATTATATTCCTTTCTACATTATCTTTAAATTGAGTATATCAGCGACACATTCACTGAGTTCTTAAGCTACATGTACAGCTGTAATGGAAACCACAAACGGTTTAGTTTAATATATTATTTGAAATAGATGTATTATATTTAGTAGTTAAACATACATCTTTGAAAAGACCCTATTTAACGTTTACAGACGTTCCCGGACAACAGCGACTCAACCACGGTGGTTGAGAACCAGCTGCCCGCCCCGGTCACGGCGCTATGTCTGCGTCTGCATCCCGTGGCGTGGAACGGCTGGCCAGACGTGAAGATAGAAGTATACGGATGTCCTTCCGTATAAACACATTGGTGGAACTCAGCAACATTAAACTTTAAAGCACCAGTTTCTAACCTATTATTCATATGGATTCACTTACAATGTACACTTTGTGTGGTTAGGTCAAGCTATTCAGTTGGACAGTATTACGATTACATTTTTAGCTCACCTGAGCACAAAGTGCTCAGGGTGAGCTATTGTGATCGGTCTTTGTCCGTCGTCCGTCGTCGTGCGTCGTGCGTCGTGCGTC
>Ga0224511_10002306_pt1 | contig 12734 bp, 8 predicted proteins | sample SF_May12_sed_USG_2_FD_169988 | JGI IMG/M metagenome (GOLD analysis project Ga0224511, IMG submission 169988) | Sediment microbial communities from San Francisco Bay, California, United States - SF_May12_sed_USGS_8_1 | ecosystem: Environmental > Aquatic > Marine > Sediment | place: USA... | reverse complement strand
CGGAAATGTTAACAAATGCTAATTTGTTTGCTAAATTATTTTTGAACTTCATTTTCTTGCAATAATCAATAAATCATGTGGTAACTATATGTAAACACGTGTCTTTGTCTTACTATTAGTACAAAAACATAATTTAATCCATTATCATATATGAAAAGCAAGCTTAATGACGACATCATTCCATCATGGCTTCCAAATTTCCACACTTTTAAACTTTCGTAACTTATTTCTAAATGGACCGAATTAAAATATATTTCACTTATGACAATAGTTTACCAAGCTTAACATGTTTAGTGTTGTGCCTCATTGACACAACAATCCCCTTAAATTAGAAAAAAAGCGTGAAATGCTCTTTTGTGATGTACAAACTATGTAACTATGCTTTACATTAGTAAAGATATCATAATCTTCAAAAACTGACTGAAACCTGAATAGATAAGGCAATTAATTTTCTTATGTTGCAATACGCCCGGGACATACGTAGGAAAGTAGATCTATATTACATACATGGCGTAAAATTTGTTTGACTATTTGATAAGAATGCAGAGCTAGTTAATTACAATGACTACTCTTCAGGAAGCGATTTTCATTCTAATAATACATGCAGGTGAGATTTTTAACTTAAAATGTATATTTGTACGCATATTGTTAAAATTTTGTAACGTATTCTCACCACTAATTTAGGTTAAGTAGAGAAATTCAACCACACAAACAAGACGTTGAACATGGTGTATCATAAGGTCTATGTTTAAAGAACGTAGAGGTAGTTTTTACAATTGTTCATGCGATGATAATTTGGCCATACAATCTACACATTTATGACAAATTCAAAGCTAAACAATTCTTAAGTTTACGTCTAGTTCTCATTGAACTCACAAAATAAGTGTACGTTTACGTGATGACATTAACCGCATCGTAGCCCTGGGCTGTGATGACGGCTGGGTGACGTTCCAGGGGTCCTGTTACTATCTCCACCACGACAGGAGGAGCTTCACAGAGGCTGAGGTGAAGTGTTCCCATTAATTAACATAGGTTTTAATCAATAAAGTATGCATTAACGACAACGACTGAATCAAGTTTATTTGGACGGTTGACAACATAACATGTTTGCATTATGTCTGAGGAATGAATGGGTCGTTGAACATCGTTTAAAGCGGCTGTCCTCCAGATGCTCAAAAAATAAAAATAAATATTAATATTAACGGTTTATACTGGTCAAGTTATGTTCAGTGGAGAAATCTATTATTACTGACCCCTTAATTCAGTTGACAAATCGTTGGTAAAACATCGTTTTTCTTTGCATAATCTACTGCGTTACTAACGCAGTAGCCGTTATGTATAGTAGGAATATCCCGATGGCAGAAAAGCGACTTGTCTGTTTTTAAAGCAAAAAAGTGAAAATATGTATTTTTTACAACAACTATTATATATATTTGAAGAGATATTTTGAAAAGATTGTAACTAATGGGTTTTTAGTATATTCTGGAGCACAGCTGCTTTAAAGTATCCGCCGATGCATTGTGTTTAAGATTCACGCTTTGAATACCTAGCTAGAACAAAACATTTGTGTTACATGTTCTAAAACGGTATAAACGAACCATTTCAGCATTACTGTATGCAGCACAGCAGTCACCTGGTCCACATCGAGGATAGCAACCAGAACGCCTTCCTGAAGGATTTGTTTTCGCACCAATGTAAGTCTTGTGTGTTATCTTAAATGTTTTCTCTTTTCATAATTTCTTAGTCCTTGACCGTAGGAAAGCGAGTCGTAAGGGTCCTCAGGGATCACGGCTTATATGTTGTTTACATTTGGAAACAAGTTCTGCTCATGTGCTAGGGGCTTTCTCTTTCATCAGTTTAATCCAACGGACTCATCACACGCTAACTAGACCCATTGTCGACCGTAGCTATGTTTACAAATCACGAACTATATTCAATTTACTGCAGTGAACAAGCATTTGCACTACTTTCTCTCATGACCTTACTGGACAAAGACTTTTACATCAGGCTAAGCGAGTGTATGTGTAGATCAGTCATCACGACGTGAGTCGCTACCAGTGAAGTTCGAACCCCTGGCCCTCAGATTGCTCCAATGGGTGCTCCACTGACCTAGTAAAATTTGGCGGTTTAACAGTACATTAATCTAAATTGGAAATATGTTGAAATAAATCTGATGAAAGTAAAAGCCCCCATGACGTATAGCCTGTATGGGAAAATAGCAGCATTGGTTTTATTGAAGCTGTTCATCAATGGTAATGAAAGATGCCACACCACTGACGCCCCCTAGCGAATGAGCAGAACCCTATTTTCAAATGAAAACAACCTACAATACATGATCCATGAGGACCAGAAAAAATAAAACTACACAATGATGAAGTACGGGGCGACATTTTACAGCCGCCCCACAGGCACTTAACACCTGCTGTAGTAAGTTAAATTAAACTGATGAAAGGGAAAGCCCTGTGGAAGCATAGCATGCATGGGAAAGTAAGAAAAATGTTATAAACAATATTGACACGTCAAGTTTAAGTGCACCATGACAAATGTCCCGTACAAACACTTGTGCAAAACGCATAATGCTCTATATAAAATATATATGTGTATATACATTGATGGTATAGGCTATACATATGTTAAAGTAATAGTTGTTTTACTTGATTTATTATCTGTATGCTTATTTATAGCTATATATGCTTACTCGAGGTTTAAGTGCTGTACGGATAAGGCGTGATTCCTCACTAAACCTTGTTTACACAATACACATCTATATATCCTAACTGAACTGTTTCAGTTCCACAAATGGACTGGTGGATCGGTCTCTCTGACGAGGAGATTGAGGGCATCTTCCGATGGGTGGACAACAAAGATATTCTAAACAATGAGTCGTTCACTGGTATATACGCAGTAGCGTAAAACGTGCTTGGTTTATTTCTATTTTTATAGTCACAGACATGTAGGCGTTTTAATAAAAATAGTTAACTTCAAGTTTTTTTCCGAATAAAAAGTGAAAAGCTTTATTCTGCTTTCTTAAAGACAATTTGAGAGAAAACATAAAATAGGAAGTTTTTTTTCTTGAGTTCACCTTTGTAATTCCTAAATGTTGGGTATATTTTTATGGGTAACTGAACGGTGTGTTTGATTCTTGTAGACTGGTTTCCCGGCAACCCATCAGACTCAGGGCATAACGAGGACTGCGGACATATGCACATGGATCACGGATATCACTGGAACGATGTCGACTGCACCCGGCAAATGGGATTTGTCTGCCAGAAACGGTAACACAAAACCTTCCTTTAAACGTTTGCTTGTTTGAATCTCGATTTACATGTATTCTCTTTTATTGAAATATTGGTTCTTCGTACGTCTTTTCTCTCTTCGTTTGGACAATTTTCCGTTCGTTGTTTCGTGCGTCCGTCCAATCTTCCGTAGACTACATTCGTTTCTATTATTATGCTACATTGTATATTCATTTGATTACATATCGATTTTATCATATTAATTACTATATTATTAGATGTTTTAGTGTTCGTTCGCGTTGTTTCATTCGATTGCGGTTTATGCCAAAACATCATACATTTGTGACGCAGAGCGTATTGTTGTCATGGATTAATATAACAGCCCTTTTAGTTAGATTTAACATTAATAGTTCACCACATAAAGCCCCACTGTCGACCACTACGCATTAAGCGCATATATTTGTTCATATAATCTCTATCTAACATTTACATTAAACACGTCTCCTATTTGTGGGACTATAAAGGCATATATTAAGGTTAGGTAATTACATTTATTTAAATTTTAACTTGAACAAATGTCTTGTTTTTTCAGGGATGTGTGCTCGGAATCCGTAGTCATTGGATAGTTCCACTTGGCAATGATGTCTTGTGTAACTTTATTTGTGATTGTTTAAAATAAAGTTCGATAATTATATTGTTAAGAGCATTTAAATCAATGTTAACTTTATAATTTGAAAGACAATGCTTTTGCAAAACAAGCTTTGATGATTGCAATATCATTTTATTGTTTGCTAGTGTTTAGTGCCTGTGTGGCGGCTGTAAAAAGTCGCCCCGTACTACATCATTATGTAGTCATATTTTGCTGGTCCTCAGGGATCATGGAGTGTACATGTATGTTGTTAACATTTGAAAATGGAGTTCCGCTTATGCGCTAGGGGGCGTCAGTGGTGTGGCACCATTCATTACTACTGATGAGCAGCTTCAATAAAACCGAGGCTGCTGTTTTCTTGTGCAGGCTATGCTTCCTGAGGGCTTTCCCTTTCATGAGTTTTATTATACTTTAGCCATGTAAATGTAATACTGGAAAACAGGAATAAAGCTCTATTGTTTCGATATAACTAATAAATAATAACACGCTTGTTTCCCAACCTAAATCTGTAGATTCGCTGCACGTGCTATAAGGTTTCTTTATACATACATCAATTAAGAAAATGGTTACCTTTGTAGAGTTAAGCATTTATATGAAAGAACTTACATAAAGGTACTTACATAAATTGTCATGTAATGAGCATAAATATTTAACTTACTTTAAATAACTTTTTGACAAAACCCCCCCCACAACATTTTCTTTTATACTAGTGCTGCTTTATCTTAACACTCGTGTTTAAAGTTTTATTTCCATAAAACTGAGGTATAAAAAGCTTTTAAAACTCCTGCTCTGAAGTCGTCTTCTACAAAGTTTGTTTCATATTGCACAACCGAATATGACGGCAACAATAAGGTACACCATCATGTCAAAACAGGTTACTTGTGGCCTGTTGCACGAACAGTTATCCAGACTTGCGGCCTTATGACCCGACGCCGACTCTGACTCGCGCAAAGCCCGCGGTGTTTCCTAAATCATTGAGAGTGTCGAAGTCGTAGTTGTCTTAGCCAATGTTTGGTATACAGATGTTGATGTCAGTGGTGCCCGTGTTGTGGAGATTGTTGGTAAAACTCGAGAAAAATTGTGGTGGCTGTAAAATGTCGCCCCGTACTACATTATTGTGTATTTTTCTAGTCGCCAAGGATCATGTTTTGTATGTAGTTAACATTTGAAAAGAGAGTTCCGCACATGTGCTAGAGGGCGTCAGTGGTGTAGAAGCATTCATTACCACTGATGAACATCTTCAAAAAAACCGATGCTGCTATTTCCCCATGCAGGCTTATTTCCCTGCGGGCATTCCCTTTTGTCAGGTAAATAAGATTTACATGTAGGCCCAGAGCCTGTGTTCGCGCCTAAAGATGTACATTGTAAAAGTGTGCTTCAGACTAGTCATGAAAACGTACTTTGTAAATATAGGAAGGATATTATAAAATACAGGGTGTTTAGCTGCCCAATACGAGAAAATACGGGGCAGTCAGTAGATTAATATGGGGCGAGACGCTTGCTACGATATTAATCTGCTGACTCTCCTGTGTTTTCCCGTATTGGGCAGCAAAACACCATGTATCGTTTATATCACACCGACAACCCCTTTTTGAACTGTGTCTAAAATAAGTTGGTAAACTTCTGAAACAATACTAAAATTACTAATAACACTAGAAAATGTACATTCCTTTATCCATCTTTTAACGAAATCGTCTGCATGAGTAAGTTTCTTCAGAGAAGTTTTGATGTAATTCTTCTAATATAACTATTATTTTAAAGGATTTCAAATTAAATCTATGTATTACCGGTAAACGTTTATTATGATACTCGCACAGTTCTCAATATAGAATCTATCGTAGTTAAACAGTTGGTCAAAAGGACGAGTGGAGATTTGAACAGCAAATGCAGTATGCACACATATTGAGCAATAGACACTCATTACATTTACCAAATTTAATTTTCAAAACACTTCAGATTTATCAGTTAAATCAAAATTTACTTTGTGTCTTCTGCATTTTCATTTGTTTACATAGCCTTGACTGTCGAAAAACTATGCCACACTAGACAATCAATACTGAAGTTAAACACCACGCTTTATTGATTTTGATCTAAACAAAATTATTTCCCTTTATAAGTCATGAAATCGGGAAAAGTGTAAAATTTGTATAGAACCAGTCAGTTAACTTTTTTATATTAATAAATATAGGAAGCCATTTTGAATTTTACTATCCTCATACTTTTTGTAGCTGACCTGATAGAGTAAAATATTGGGCAGTCACGTGACGTCGTTTTAACCAATGGGAAAGCTGGAAACTTAAAGGAGGTGTGATACTTATATACTTACAGGGGGCAGACGAAGCGTACCAGTTTGTGGTTCTCAACGAAGTCATGTGGTTGTTACTCATCAAAGTCAAATCAATTTCAAGATGAGGATCACGCTGTTTACATAAGTTTTCGTTGAGTAACAACGACATAATTTTGTTGAGAACCACAACCTGTGACGACTTGTTTGCTCCCTGTGATACTGTATGTATGAAATTGTCAAAACAAACAATTAAAAAGTCCGTTCATTGTGTTTTGTTTTCTTCGCTATTATGTTAAGAATTTAATGTTCTATAAAAAATATGTAAAAAACTGAAAATGTGATTTTTCCTCCATAAGCCCCGTTTTTGCAGTCACAGCCACATATGTGTTAGTAAAATGAATCGCGAGCGAATGGAGCGAGAAATGGAGAGCTTTTGCTTTTTATGATGTTCAAACATAGAAACCACGGGAACAATATACATCATGCCGGGTTTTGGATCGACTTGTTTAGCGTGTTTGGTACTTATAGATTTTCGAATTTTTCCAACTGATATTTACTTGCGTAAAGTGCGTAATAGCAGACACACTTTTAACTTGTAGGCCGAAAACATATCTTTCCGGGTAATGATAAGAACAATCTAATTTAAACCCCTAATGTTTTCATTGACCGTACCAAGGCGGTAATTCAACATTTTTTGGAGAAGTCCTTTAAGTAATGGAAAATTGAAAATAAAACACAGAAACAGCCGAAAAACACAAAAATAGTTATTTCTTAATGTATGTTGCGTCTTTGTATACTCCGTGTTTTGTGATGTTGTGTGTGTTTTTGTACGGGCCATTTTGTCATGGTGCCTATAAACTTGACTTGTCCACATTGTTTACAACATTTTTTTTGAACACCTCTTCCATTTATATTATAGTGCCATTATTGGTAAGCCCTCTAGCCTCCCGACGCTCTATGCCTTCCAATCGATTTGACAAGCGCATGCTGGTGTTTTCTTTAAGGGACTCTTCCGAGTTCTGGTTGTGTGACTCACAAAAACAGTTTTTTTCCGAAAACATATGTTTTCTTCTTTCCAACGTGTCTAGGGTTAAAAAACGTATTTTCGTTGTACCTTTATAATTATGTCCTCTGTCGATTTGGCAACTCGGTTTAAAATTGGAATGTATCTGTTGAACAGGTAAAGCGTTGCAACGATTTTCCTAGATCAACATATATAATACACGTTTTCAATGAATTGCCAACCGATCGAAGACATGTTTAGGTACCACAAGATAATATAGAATGCCCTACAAACGTAGACAACGAGAAAACATGTTTCATTTTAAGGTGAGTTACACGACCAGACCTCTGTGGGGTCCTTTTAAGCAGTGCTCTGCTCCAACAACTTTAAAAATTAGGGAGAACAGAAGCCTAGACAAAGATAAACTAATTTGCCTATTCTGATGCAGATCGGACAGCCGAGCCTTTAATGTGCATTCCAGTATATTACCGGGCGGGCTGCCAGGCAGGGCTGCCAAATTAGTACTGCAATAATATACGCAAATGAATAGATTATAACTTATTGCCTACTTAAACATTTTATGTTGATTTCGCTGAGGACGATGTACCAAAATGAACATCTGACAAATAGAAAGGTGTGTTGTTGTGTGCATTAGGTACATCCAAACTGGATTTCTGGGTCGGGTCACAAACTGTTCGTAATAGGCCACGGCGTACAGTTCAAGCCATTTAATGCTGTACATCCAGTGTAATCGTGCTTAATGACAGTTACGATTTTGGTGTTTTTATAAAAAATGACGCCTAAATAGATAAGGTATTACACTCCCGTTTGATGCCATTTAAAAGAAGCCGAGTGGTAAGTAGCAAAGTAGATCTTCATTCAACGCCCATAGCGTTTACGGATTGTTTACGACCATTTGAAAAGCAAGCACAACTGTTTAGTTAAAATGCCCGCTCTTCAAGTAGCGCTGCTAATTGTTATTATAAATGCAGGTGAGATTTTTAAAGAATATATTTGAACATTTAAAGAAGCACGCATGTGTTAAGTGCTATTGGGTATTCTTCCAAGTAAGTATAAACCAAACAAGAATACATGTACCATACATTATTACACAGAAACAAGTTGAATTTTACAAAATCATCATACCATAGTTTGTAACTGTGCGTAGCTAATGTGTAGGTAATGTTTGTAAACTCAATGAATGACTTAGTTTCGCAATTGTTAAATTATCAATAAAATGTACAAATGTGTGACAAAGTGAACATTGCACAATACTCGAGTCACTCGAGTCACCTGTAACTTGAAAACCCCAAAGAAAAGTGTATGTTAACATGAAACTATTAATTGCACAGTAGCCCTGGGCTGTGATAACGGATGGGTGACGTTCGAAGGGTCCTGCTACTATCTGCACCACAACAAGACGAACTTCGCAGTTGCTGAGGTCAGGTGTTACCATACACAAATTTCTTTGAAATAATGTAAACGTTTAGGCTTTGATTACAAAATGACATGGAAAGACGTTTTTGGTGTGCTTCCTTGAGACACAATCGTTTGGTATTATTGTTTAGAATATTTTATTGATGCAAACATAAAAACACATTCGGTACGTTTTTCGTGTTTAATGTTTGATTGTTGCGTCTTATTCTATATGTTCCTGGTGTACTGTCAGTGCCTAGTGTGCTTGTGTCATTGGCGGTAAAATCTGACCTTTTCTGTTTAAAAAACTAAAGACATGTTTAAATACAAAATATTGCAAACGACGTAGATTTAGAGCACCTTGACAAAATGGCCCGTACAAAACAAACACACTTAGAACAGTACGAAGAGGTAACAACTATTTACCATCAATGATATATGTTGTTTTAATATTAATTATTCTTTTAAAAATGATTTCTCAAAGAAATGTTGAGACATCGTCATGGTGCGGCCAATTACTTTCATTGGGGATTGAAGGTTTGAACTCCACATTTATTGGAGAAAAAATGTTTTGTTGAAGATATCTTTAAATTTTATAAAATCGCTTAGCGTGATCAACTGTAATGCAGAGACTGGGTTAAATGTCAAGTTCACAAGGGTCCCTTGTGAAAAACGTTAACATGTATTCCGCTCATTATAATGGGATTTTTTTTATCACAGAGGTTTCATATTTCACATGCTGATTGATTTTGATGGAGACACGAACCATTGACATTGAGTTAATTAGGTCAAAGGTCAAAGTCAGAAGGATCACTTTAAAAAAGGTTTCCCCATATTATCTTGAGCACTGTTTATCACACAGCTTTCATATTTCACATGCTAATTTATCATAGTGAGGGCTTGATCCCTATTAATTTTGTGCTCTTTTTGTTACGGGTCACAAGAGTCACGTTTGTTGAAAAATGATTTTCGCTCATTTTCTTGAGAAAATTTTATCGCAGAGTTTTCATATTTAATGTGCTTAGGGAGGGCAAGACCCCTATTGATTTTGGCATCTCAAGGTCACAATGGTCTTTTTTTTGTAACAAGCTTTTGTTACTGTAAACATGGTTTCCACTCCTTACCTTGTGAACTGTTTAACACAGAGTTTCATATTTCACATGCTGATTGGTTTGGGTGAGCACATGACTCTTATCGATGGGGTTGACTTGGACAAAGGGTAAAGTCACAAGGGTTACTTTTGTAAATAAAAATGTAAACATGGTCTTTCCTTAATATCTTGAGAGTTGTTCATCACAGAGTTTTTATATTTCACACGCTGTTTGGTCTTGAAAACACGATCCCTAATACTTTGAGTTCACTAGGTCAAAGGTCAATGTTACATGGTTCACTTTTGTGGTCACTTTTGTGCTCAACTATTTTAACAGATTTTACTGAAAATCTTAAAAACTGTTGATAATAAAGCCTAAATGCACTCATACCTATTCACAAAGTCACATCACGTCAATCATCCCACTATTATAATATGAACCAATATATAACAGGCTCCCTGTACCTAACCAATCATCCTTCTATCAAAACCCTTTTTTCGACAGAAAGAGCCAGAGCGCATATGTGTCGTTCGACATTTCTTCCTTTAAATTTAAATCCAACCATCTGCTGTGCTTTATATAAACATGCGAGTAAAAGCATTGATTTAAGGGTCACTATTTGAATACACAAAGAAATATACATACATTTGTTATGTTACTATAATATAACTGTATAAACAAACTCATTTCAGCATTACTGTGTGCAGCAAAACAGTAACCTAGCCCACATCGAAGATTGGAAACAGAACGCTTTCCTCAAGGAACTGTTTTCATTCCAAAGTAAGTCCTGTGCGAAGATATTTTGATATATGTGTTGACTTGGCTAGTCTCATGCTTGGACTCGAGAGCAAGCGATACAATTACAGTCGGCAAGCGTAAGATAGTTTCTAGAATGTCGCAAGCAGGCTCTTTGTCTTTAAAGGGGTTGCATGCATACATGTACAATTGCTTGAATTTTCAACATTTTGCGACAACATGCCCCCACGTTTTATACAAAATTATGTCAAGAACACGAGAATAATAGTTAGAGTAATATTTACCACAAACTGCTCGCGTTTATTCCAAGAAACGGAAGGCTTTTCGGACATTCATAATTTGTCTACGCCGCGCAAATGTAAAAAAGCTGTCCAACTGACAGGAGACGTAACATATTGTAATTTTCCTATCATACAGTGTCGGATGCAAACGACTAGGATGCCTCCTAAACAACTCAGCCTCAAAATTACCAACAAAAAAAAACAACATGAAAACGTTCGAACAGAAGTGGTGGGATAAAGTTTAAGGAAGGACGTCAACAATACTTGAGTTTTTGCAATTTTCTGTCCAAGGGGCAACCATATAAAGTATCTTAATTGTAAATCAAATAATCGTATATATTCATGAACATACATACGATAAAACTTGCTTACATTAGAAGAAATATAAGAGATGTCGAATTAACAAGGTAGCAAACTATTTAACAATATGTTTTACATTAGGAAACGTTTATGCATAGACAATTGAACCCACATGAACTTATTGGTCGTGTGTCTCATTGGTATGGCAATATAGTTGTCATATGACACACGCTACTTGGGCTACGTAGAAGAACATGATACATTGTATCTAATTAAATCTGCCCCGTGCGAGTTTTTAGATAAAATCTGTATGTATCGATACGTAATGACCTATTTTCTTTTTTTTTACGTTACAAATATGATACGCATACGTTTTTGTCCGAGCCGTGAATTGAACCAAACTGTAATCATATTGGAGACCCAAGATAGTCCAGAGTTGATTTTCCCCCTTTTTCCACACCTATGATCATGTGCTCGGTCAGAAAAAACCGAACCGATAATCAATAGGCTGACGACAACGCTTAATTTAACCATAGTGTCATGATAAGGGGATATTTCGTTGATACTCGATTGTACTTTCTAACCAAACTGTTTCAGAAACACAAGCGAACTGGTGGATCGGTTTGTCTGATCGGGAGGTTGAGGGCACCTTCAAGTGGCTTGACAACAACGCTGTTCTCAACTCCCACTCGTGTACTGGTATACAATACATAAACGCCCACTTAGTAACTCGTATACAATACATAAACACCCACTAATTTACTGGTATACAATACATAAACACCCACTAATTTACTGGTATACAATACATATACACCCACTAATTTACTGGTATACATTACATAACCATCTACTTATTAATGTTTTATATTTAATAAAATACATATTTTTACAATCATACACATGGGCAATAAGGAGTCAATTTTGAAACAAAAGAAAAGAATAATGACAACCTTAGTAGATTGAAAAAGTAATTTAAAACCCCAGGTTTTGCCAATAATGTATATTAAAAATGACATAAAGAGAAATCAATCAAACAGAAAATATATTTATTGTAACAGAATCTAGTTGTCAAAGGGTATTAAAAAGATAAAATGAAGTACTTCTGCACTGCCATTAGTTCTTATGTTGTAGTAATTCATTGTTCATCCTTGCAATTTCAAGTTCGGTCTGTGCTTTGTATTTCAAAGGCCCACTGCACTGGTATACAATAATATGAACGTCCACTTCTTTACTGGTAAGCAATAAATAAACGCCCTCTAATTCACTGGCATACAACACATACACGCCCACTAATTTACTGGTGAACAATACAATGTCCTGGCATGTTTTGAGTTTTGTTTGTGAAAAATAATCTTAATTTTGCTTTTGTTAATTGCATTAAATACATTTGTACCACCTTTTTGATTTAAGAAAAAAAGTCTTTCCCGAAATACATTTTCTTTTTTTCCAGAGTCATTATAAAAAATATGCATTATACAAACGCCTATTCCAAGGGGGTAAAGTATATATCGGGGTGGTGGAATTTTCATTCATTTATAATTTGTTGAATACAAATGTATCATCAGTCATAAGTTGATGTAAACTATATATTTAAACGCATTTACTATAGTCCTCCAAAGATACTTAGTCCCATACGCTCGTTTGTAAACAGTTTGTTTGTATTGGAAAAGATCTGGGGCATCTAAAATTAGTTTAGCAGTTTACATGATTAA
>Ga0224511_10002305_pt1 | contig 12734 bp, 3 predicted proteins | sample SF_May12_sed_USG_2_FD_169988 | JGI IMG/M metagenome (GOLD analysis project Ga0224511, IMG submission 169988) | Sediment microbial communities from San Francisco Bay, California, United States - SF_May12_sed_USGS_8_1 | ecosystem: Environmental > Aquatic > Marine > Sediment | place: USA... | reverse complement strand
CTGTGTATACTAAACGGTTAAATTCTACTTAAATAATTATGTTGCTCTTTCGAAATGAGGTTTGCTTTTATTTGTCATGTTAAGTGCAGCCAATGCCAAGTGTTTTAATCAGATCAGTTTTACAATCACAATAAAGAGACCTTGGGGAATTAACACAACGATTGCAGTGTTTCAAATATCTAAGATACAATTAAATGCTGAGATTCGTGGCAAAGTTCGATACCGTTTTGAACATCCAGAATTTACGCGAGCATTTAGTATTAGAAACAAATTAGGACAAAACTTTGCCGATCAAATGCTATGTCGTCATAAAATAGATATGTAGTATATTTAAATCACAGTGTTGTTTAATAACGAATAAGAACACCGGTGAAAAGGTTAATGTCGGAAAAGCGATGTTGGCGTTGTTAACATCTTGGTAAGAGAACAAACGGCTTATCAGTCGCATATTTGTTTTCATGCGTTAAGCTAATTGTTTGTATATTTTTATCAATGTGGTCTGTCATTCGATGTAAACTCTTAATTATCTAAAGGAGCTGCATTTGAAAACAAACCATTACCAGGGCACAAATTGTTATAACTATTTGCATTTGATTTGTAAATAAAAAAGAAATTTGAATAACCATCAACATAGATAAGATAAGTGAACTGGAATGAAAGTTTTGCCATAATGTCACAAACTCGGTGACACAAACAATGAATGGATCTTAAACAATCATGAAGAGCCGTGACACCAATGTTTTGCCCACGTATCTATACGTTTGATTGACGGGCTCTTGGAGGGTGTTTAAATGGATGAACTCCCTGTCTAGCCATTCGGAAAACTGATAAACTCGGCTGATCCTCATGGCGTGTGCTAGTATATTTTGTCTCTCAGATATCTATTTTCATTACCAAACGCAGTATGCATTTAATGCGTATGTACGCTCAATTATTAGGTTGTTGCCACTGCACCTCATAGAAATGTCAATTCAAGAACAAACAACACCACTAGCTCCTATATTATTTAGAAATCCAATATCCATTCAATTTCTTTAAATACTAGAATTTTAAAAGCGATACTTTAGGAACGGTGTCCTTGCCACCCAAACGAATGGTTTACAGTGAAATCGGTTTAGCTTCAAAAGCTTATTACGCGCGTGTGAAATAAATCTTAAAATGCTAGAAATTTTAAATCCTCCTTAAATTCAAGAAATAACGTTTTTCTCAAGCTCTTTACCATCACATGCGAGTAACTTCTTCCGAGGCGGCTTTAAATCGTGTTGCCTTAACTGTGTAGCCATTGGTTAAAATATGTTTTAATTAAGAGTTTGTTTGAAATTTCGTTCAAGGAGGCTTAAATCAAGAATGCATGCAAAGTCAGTGGATTTGCAAGATTTCGGAGGGATGAAGGAATATCTTTTGAAGTATTTTCGATTGTGGTATTTCTATGTATAACTAACTACACGTTAATCCCTGGCCATAAGGGGCATGCCATACACGGGCAGTGACGACGTTACTGTTATTCTTTTCATACTGGAAAACCTTCGCCAAAGTTTGGCGATTCCACTCCATAAAAACTTTTTGTCGATCATTCGGTGTATTGATAAAAGTACTGTTCATTTTTTCTTTCAACTAATAATGAATACAAATGCATGCTGCTATTTAGAAATGAATGAAAAAGGTATGGGCTTAAATTTATTTGTTGAGTTTCTCTGTAGTTTGAGAGATGCTATTTTTTGTAGTTATTTATCTTATAATGTAATATTCAGAAGCATATATATCTCATAGGTATATTAAGTTATTAAACAAACCGTTTACGAATCTAAGGTATTTAGTGTAAATAGGCAAATCAATGTCTCGGGCTTTGTGCAGTAAGGCATTAAAGAGGCTGGCCAATGCCACTTTGCTCTCCAAATGGATTTTCCCATCAAGTCAAGAAATACGTAAGCAGATACGTATAACCTTGACCAAATATTTTTTTGCAATTGCCAATTGGTGTCACAGATCTGATAATTTTTCCAATCGAAAACAAAGATGTAAACGGTAAGTAAGAAAACGTACGAATTAATTAAAGGAAAGAAGGTTTATACCATAAAATCGCTAACCAAACATCACATAAAGGTTTAATTTGGAAACCATGCAACTCTATTAAAATAATTAATATATTGCATCGTTTTGCAATTGAGACTGTAGAAAGCCGCAACACACTACTGGGTTTGAATGGAAAATGTAATTGTTTGTAACGTCAAATCAACACATTTTGTTAATTCGTGCCGAGTGCTTTCTTTGAATATAAACACGGTTTTAAGTTTTACGTACAAGTTGATCTATTTAAGGTAAGGACTATTGATTAAACATACATCTTGGTAACATACTTTTCAAACTTCTGCAAGACCATGGCAATCAAGAAGAAAATCTTTAACACTGTAAAATGCATTGCAATATATACAAAAGGATGCAGCAATTCTTGTCAAAAGATATGAACGTGTAAATCTTGTATGGCCAATTTACATTGTATAAAAATAATTTTATCATTTCGATTTGTGATAAAGTGATAACGATGGCAATAAGTCAAGATATAAGCGGTTTTCTCATTTGTCCCAAAATGATTTCCTCTCTGGTAATATAAGAAGGCTTAAAATCGCTATAGAGTGACCCGGAATTGGATATCTAATCTAAAGCATGCATCTTTTCGTGTGTGTGTTTTTTTCTTAAAATACTTGAAGATTGTTTGATTAAGAATCAAGCTAATATAGGATGCAAGAGAGGTTTCTGAATAATTATATTATTGGACGAACGTTATTAATGGAAACTAAAAATAAAAGTGAATATTTGGTAAACAGATTTTATTATTATGTTGCTCGATTTAGTAAACTTATAATCATATCGCTAAAAGTATGTTGGAAAGATACTTTTCCAGCTAGGCTGTTACTAATAGAGAAAATAAGTAGTAGTGCCGTAAAACCTGTCATTAAATATCTGGATTTAAATTATTTCATGCATATACCATTGTTTACTTTTAGCGCGAGACTCATATAAGACATATATAAAACAATACACCTGCCAACGAGGTTTGAGGGTGACATACCCTTTCCCTTTCATCAGTTTAATATGGGAGTCACTCTGCTGGATAGTTGTCCCAGCGATCGGGCAATTGTGAGCATTACAACGTTACAAAGCTGTGTAGTGAACAACTTACAATTTCTTATATGATTTAAAAAAAACTTCACTTACGCAATCTACATAATGAGCAAGACTTATTTGATGGCATTTAAATAGGTGTGTGCCATTGAACATAACCACATAGTGTATGTCCATATACAATACTTTTGTGAAGCCAACAATTTTCACATTACTCTTCCAGTTACATGTAGACATATTTAATTATAATCTACATGGAGTTATTATACGCAAGATACAGGATTGTGTATAATGTTTTATGCTTTTTAGTCTAGTTTAGGTCCTGGAACCTAGCTATATCATGTCTGTCCTTCGGACTATATACAGTTTAACCTGGCTTAATGTCGTCCACACTTTAGTGAACTAATTAATTCCTGAATTAAACACATCGATAATTATGGTGTGTATTTGTTTTCACTGTTACAACTTTATGGGGCAAATAAACTACTTCAACATTTCTCAGTTGATGGACATTGCACTTGACATATGTAATTGACATGAATAGTAATCATTGTTTTTTGCTCTTCCCTGATACTCGGATTCTGGATCCAGGGGAAAAGTCATTCAAGTATTACCTGGGCGGCTAAATTAAACAGTAAAAGATAGAGTGTCAAAACGTATTTGCCTTCTCAATAGAGCTTAGTTAGTATACGTGTTTAAATACAGTGCCCACCAAGAGTCTGGAGACAACCTGTCATTTCCCTATTACCTTCCATTACAACACCATGTCCTGTCAAATTAAAAAACTCCTATGCATTTTCAAACACTTTATTTTAACTGAATGTTTCATAGTCATGAACAACTACTTTAACTAATTTTATGAAGGATTTTCAATTTTACAATTATTCTATACTCGTTCAGTAATAAATAAATACTCTGGATTAAAAAAATACTAAACCCAACTCGTGTAAATATTGCTTTCTGTGATCACACGTAAAAACAAATCATTTTTGCACCAACATTCAACAAATGTCCCCTATTTTTGTTGTGGCTAATTTTTAACAAAATATCATATTTCATGATACGAAAGTAGTGTTGAAAAGCATTTAGTTTGCCCTTCCTTTAGTTTTATAACATAACAGTATGTCAGCAAAAGATACCAGCATTTAATTGTCCGTCAACTTACGTTTCTAATTGCAACTCAGACTTCCTTATTTTATTTTTTCAATGGCCTTTGAAACACATATTAACACATATAAACAATTGCTACAGAGCAGAAAGAAAATGTAATGTAACAATTCTGGTCAAAATTAGTAACATACTAATTCGATATAGTTTTTCAGACCGGCTTGATCTACATGTTTGTATTTATCGCAGTTGGAACGAAGTACAGTGTTGTTAAACGACATCCATTTCATTATGTTGACAAAACATACATTGAACAGTATTTACAAAAACAAAGAACATACACTGAACAGTATTTTTTAAGAATGAAAAATGTTTGCTCGGTTACACATTCATTGCAGTGACATAAAAATGTGCATATGTAATGGTGAAGATATAATAATGTAACTACATATAATATAGGGGATGTAAGAGACATTATATTTCGATATAGAATGTTCAACCAAGACGGTTCTGTCTACATTCTGGCCATGGATCTGTTATTTTTATATTTATTGTTAAGATCAATTAGATGTCAATCAAGTTATGACATGTGTATCTTAAATGTAAAATCTGCAGTTGCTTATAAATGATAGCAATTTGGCGTAAACGCACCAATATTTCAATGAAATGCATTGAGAAACATTATTGATCATAACTGATAACTTATGTAATTTTATTGTTAGGACAAAATAATGCCGTTGTCGCTACTCTTTTTATCGATATTTGCTCGTTTAAATAAGTGTGTTGATCTAATTGGAATATCTCAAGCCAGACAAGTGACCGTAGACTAATTCTGTTAGCATAATAACCATCCGTTGCTTACAGATAAAACTTAGCACATGCGTCAACAGTCGATGTAGGTCGGTCAGCCTATATTTCGACCTTCAAAAAATTTCAAAAATAATTTATTTTGTGATTAATATTGAGTTCATAGATTTTTAAATACTATCGCAAAAATCTAGAAAAATCTAAGCATTAGGGATGAGAAAATAAAAATATAAATTGAAGAGATGTTCAGACTGTTTTATAGAAATTTTCATTTAGCGTTATTGTGACACTGTGGTTATGTAAGCTTTAATGTTAAACATCATTCACATGGGTGACATAAACAATGGATCCTACTCAGTGTGGGCTTTGCAGGCACATGACATTATGGGAGCACATTAACACATTAAAATATAATACCGGTAATTCATTTGCAAAAGCAAGCGTTACTTCCTGTTTGATAAGCTCATAAGCATCTATAGAAATTTACTACACAATTAAAAAAAAGTGTTGCTGAAACATGTGTTTTTCCATATGCTTAACAGTATATTGCTTGGAGTTTTCAGAGAGATGTCAAATTAGGTATCTTGACAACAAATTGTCTACATGTACAAAGGTCTTGCAATGGGGCATATAGCAGTCAATATGTCAGTCACAGGCTTTGGGTTGTTGTATGTGTCCTGTTGCTTTGTCCGCATATATTTTTCAAGTTTGTGCATCAAACGTCTTTTACACTTTTTATGTCATTAAGATGAAACCTGATAAATTTGTTACACGATGAGTTCACTGTGATGTATAGTAACGAACCTAAACTATGTGGTAGCTCAATTGGTTGATCACCTGACTTGACAGCAGTGGTCGTGGTTTCAATCACCGCCATGGGTAAATGACTTCTGGTCTGTCTACAAATGGTGATCTCGGCAGGATCTACACAGGTCTGCCATGGAATTGCTTCTGTTGATCTGCTGATGTAGCAATATTGCTAAGAAATTCAAGGACGAATTTCAATCGGGTATGTGCACGACGTTGAGTTCACTGTGATATATAGAAACTAACTTAAGACAGAAATGTTAGCTCCGGGTAGCTCAGTTGGTAGAGCACCAGACTTGCAAGCAGGGGATCGTGGGTTCGATCCCCGCCCTGGCTAAATAACATTTCCGACCTTATGTAATCTTCTAATTGTAGATGTGTAAGACAGATTGATTTAAACAATACAGATTAAAATTTACAATAATAGGTTAGGACAAATTCAACATATGTGCCCTTTCAAATGTTGCCATTTACAACTGTATCTGCCAATTACCACAGTTTCGGCTCATATTTCCAAGTTCAGGAGTGAATAGGCATGTAAATATATCAAGGGCTTTAAATCCCTAAATCGGTTCACTGTGTTTTGACCTTACGGAAATGATCCTTTGGTGGATTTTGCCCGAGGTAGTTTAGATGTTGGGTCTCCGAATAACGGTCCAAGGCCCACAGATCCGTCAACATTCGTGCAACTAATATTTTTTATGGTGTTTAAACGTTCTTCCCTGTGTGGCATTGTTTTATTTTCTACAAGTAAAACGTCTTATCTATTTAGTATACATTAAATAAAATATTTTATTTTATACACCTTTCTGTGCGTGCTGTAGCAATAATCTCCCTTTAATCATTTAGCCACAAACACATTGTAAACCATATTTGAAATTGATTCACATGCTTTGCTTAAATTTAAGTTGGAACATAAATTTCAAAATTGCAATAATGTAAGTAATATTGTCTATGTGTCATTTTCACAAATAAAATACATTAATAACTTAAATCTTATGTATGTATGTTGTCATCATAAGAGGAAATAATAGTCAGGTTTCTTAATATATTTAGGTTTCTATCATGTTGACATTAAAAAAGTTCAGTTTATATTGTGCTATTCTGAACAGAATTCCCTTGCGATACGCATGGTAATTAACAAAGAAAACAATAGGGCCTATGTCGCTCACTTTAGACCCCCTTTCCTAGTGATTCAGTAAAGTATAAAAAATAGATATTTCATTACTGTAATATTTCATCAAAGATTTGTTTTGGAAAAGTTCGTTTGACAATTGTCAACGGGGGTGGGGGTGCTTTGTTACGTCACTTTCTAAAAAACAAACACGCGTAATAGCCTATCGTATGCGCTAGCAATTAAAATCACTTAAATAATAAGCGCTCTATAGAAACCCCTGAATATCACCTGTTTTCTATTCCTTTTGGCATTTGAACTCGTTCACTTCGTTGTGAACAAGCATTTGTCGAACAGCTTCAATAAAACCGAGGCTGCTGTTTTCTCGTGCAGGCTATGCTTCCTGTGGGCTTTCTCTTTTATCAGTTTAATACATGTATAGTGCCAGCAGCATTTGTCAAGATACAATCAAGAAGTTATTTGCATATTTATATTTAATATTTTCAATTAAAAAGAGTGATATATATATATATTATATATATCATTTAACCCCTCAGGCTCAATTTCATTTGCCCGAGGTTGTAGGACACATGCAAGTTTTTTTTTAAATTAATACCAATTAAATTAAAAGAACTATCCATTATTCATCTTATCATCTACGAAACATGTCGTCCTATAACTACATTGCAGTGCTTTTACTGGCTATCTTAGGTAAGAAGCTTTTTAGTCACCTTTTTTGTATGTCTTAGTAAGCATGTAAATTGTACCCCCAAAATTGCCTTTTAGCTAAATAGGAGAGATATGTCAAAGAGAAGATAATATTGCTTAGGAGGAAAATATTTGTTGCAATGTGTTACATTCATTGACAGAATCGTTGGTAAAACATATTTTTTTCTTGGCATAATCTACTGCGTTACTAACGCAATAGCCGTTAAATATAGAAAGGATAATTTATTCAACAAAGTCACGTGTCACGTGTCACAACAATTGCTGTTTCCGCACTTGCGCAGTCGTATCTTGTTCGGTCAGGTCAAAGTATACCAAATCCTAGCGAGGGCGTGCGCTAGATGTTCCTATCTAGTGTGCTTTTTAAACTTGCAAATCTGATAGATTATGACCCTTTTTTTCACCCATTTATAGTGTCGTATCAGAAAATGCTTTGGTCATATTGAACAATGGTGTCAAACATTGTGGTTTTACAATAGAATAACGTCAGTCATGATATAAGCAACCCTTACCTTCAAAACTGAGGACGCCACGTGGTACTTGGAATAACCCGGATTAAGGAATACCGTACTATCTGATTATAGAAGGTATATCTCGATTGCAGAAAAGCGAATTGTCTGTTTTTTTAAAGCAAAACAGTGAACATATGTAGGTTTTAAGCGATATTTTGATTTAAATCAACTATTATATGTATATGAAGAGATATTTTAGCATATTTGCACAAAAATTGATTCATGATTTCCTAGTATAATCTGGTGGACAGCTGCTTTAAATATTTGTCAGTAAAAATTTTCTGATTCCAATTATTGATGTGCATTTTTCTTACAAGACAGAAACATTAATTGTAACATATAATGATCGCCTAATGAACCCTTGAGTGACATTTGAAGAAGAAAAACTACCAAATTACATTTGTTCGTCTACAAGAGAAATGCTCTTTATAGAGTGTTTTAAGTTTGAATATGTGGAAAAAGGCATTTGGTGCATGTGTACTAGGAGCTTAAAAAGTATCGGCCAACCCTACTAGGAAACAGTTAATGCTGTTAAATGTGGTCAATGTAATTGTTTGTTGTATTTGATCATTATTTCATCGAAAATTCTACCCCGTGACAAACGCAGCAGATCTTTCCAGATCAATTTTGATTGGTTGAAGTCGTAAGCGACCGGCGCTGGAAGGCACTTTCATAAGTTAACGATATAAAGTAATTGTTACATTAGCTGATGTCCGGCTAGCTCAGTTAAAAATACATTCGTCTCGTGGTGTAGGCTTTAATTATGTCACCCTGCGTTTAGACAAGGGTACGTGTTCCAGTTCCAGGTCCGATTTAAACACTAAAGCCCACAGAGCACAGCTTGGGCATAACAATGGAAAGAAATCTTAAGTATCCACCAAATCTAAATAACTGCGTAATTAACGTAAACTTTAGGTACCATGTGTCGTAATATACGCATCTCTGAATATATTGGTGCCGTTCACCCGGTCTGTAAGTGGTGTAAATAACGATCGGGGCTGATACATATGAAACAGGAGGACAATTTTAAGTGATGTATACATGTACTATTAGCATGTAAAGCTATTGACGTCTTATCATTTTAAACTACCACTCATGCATCTGCTTATCGTTAAAATAGGACGATACACCACACAATGCAGAAGTAAAGCGAAAGTATTAATAATCCTAATGTACTGTGTGGTTTATGTCTTCGTTAAGAGTATCTTTCCTGGTCACTAATCCATTGCGAATTCTCGTGCACTGAACACAATTAAAGGAGGATTGTAAGATTTCAAAATGCCTGTCAAGGAAATTAATCGACGTCTGCCATGCATAGTGATGCCATTTCGCTGCCAAAGTAATTCTAAAGGAGTCACAAAATTGCAACAATATTGCAATAAAGACAAACTCACCAAGATAGTGTTTTCTTGCATGAGATACAAGAATATATTATTAAGGGGGTTGAGATGTTAAAGTAGAAAATAAAGTGTAATATATAAAAGGTTTACATGTATTTTTATAGAACAACAAGTGGTATTGAGATTTGAAACCCTGTGCAGATACTTATATACGTGTGTGTGTGTGTGTGTGTGTGTGTAGTGTTTGCGATATTAGAGTCGATTGTGTGTCTTGCATCATTGAATTTTCACTTACGTATGTCTGAGGGTTTCCTGTACGCATAAACTGGTTCTAACTTCTAAGACAAACAACTTTTCATTTTAAATTCATAAACACATACTAATAGTATGTAACATTTTCAGAAGAAAAGTAAGGCAAACTTACATCACAGAAACAGTGTTAATAATGTCCGGATTTCCTTAAAACATTGTTGATGTAGTTTCCTTACAATTACTGGTGTATTACGGTAGACGATGAATGGAAAACTACGTGGTTAATGTCTATTCAAAATAAAAATGACGTTTAAGTCTGAGTACCAATTTTAAAATCCATTATATCTTAAACTCGAACTTTAATACTTGTATCATGCTTTGGTTAAAAACATTATTTTGCGAAAAGGAAAAGGGACTTTGGAACTAACATGCTGTATTTTGTCTTGTGCTTTTCTGTTAGCTATTTGCAATGGAAAACATAGTTATCCGGTAGACGATGAGCTTGTTCTTGCAGTTTAAACTCTTTAAAAAACAAATCAATTTATTATTATGGTAATCTACAATTTTACCAGACAAATATGTTTAAGACAATTTCATTCATTTTTAAAAACCTTTTAAATTTAATGCTTTAACAAACATGTAAACTATTGTAATCGCACTTTCTATAGAAACGCATGCAGATAGCTTCCACACAGGACACTTCGGAAAAGCATTTGTTAGCAAAGATGCCGAATAGCTCATATAAATGTCACTGAAGCGTCTTTGACTGCATATGTATGAGATGCTTACTCACGATTCACGTGTTCTTTTACAAGGGAAGTGTGCATATAACAAGGGGTTGATAAAAGACGGAATAATTCGTTTGGAACAAAGGCGATGTCGTTAAAACATTTTTGGTGTCGTTATATTTACAGGCACTTGCACTAAGAATGTTTGGTTAGGTAATGTTTTCTTATCATATAGTAAAAATAGCCATGGTTTAATCAGAGTTCTGTCCTATTGCACATGAAATAAATTTCCATCAATACGCATGGTTACTGGATAAATTTCGATTTTTGCACAAGTGTCTTCGAAAGTTCAAATGTTATTTTACAAACATTATACGCGAAGCTGTATGTTTGGTGTTACAAAATAAACATTTCATTGTATTTCCATTCTCTGTGCAGTGGCTGTTCTTAAACATTTTTCAAAAACTAATCAAACATTTCCAAGTAATGGTTATCAACCCGGAAACAAGTTACTGTATTGTAGAAAGGTGAAATGGTTTTTATCAGACATTTGATACTTAACACTTTTGTTAATAATACGTGTATTTATATAGTTCAATTGAAAATATGTTGACAGCGGATGTAAACATTTGTTAAATGTTTGTCTGCAATTTCTTTCTGATTCTAATCATTGAAGTGCATTTTTCTTCAAAGACAGAATTATTCATTGTACCATATAATGATCACCTAATAACGTCTCGAGTGACATTTGAAGATGAAAAAATAACAAATTACATTTGTTCGTCTACAAGAGAGGACAAAAAGAAATATATAGTTTTTCAAATTTAAATATGTGAAAACCGGCACTTGGTATATTTGTACTGGGAGATCAAAAATTGTTGGCCAACCCTACCAGGAAAAAATTGAAACTGTTTCATGCGTTAATGTTTTGTTTTGTTGTATTTGGTCATTATTTCATAGAAAATCCCACGCCGTAACAAACGCAGTAGATTATTCCAGATCAATTTTGATTGCATGAAGTCGTAAGCGACAAGCACTGTAAGGCACTTTAATAAGTTAATGATTTAAAAACATACGATAGCTGATGTCCGGCTAGTTCAATAATAATATATTGGTCTTATAAATTGAAGTGATGTTAAAAAGGAATGTAAGGGTACGTGTTCAAGTCCCAGATCCGATCTAAACATTAAAGCCCCGTAAGCACAGTTTGGGTACAAAATGGAGAAAAGAAAATATAAAGTATCCCAACAAATCTTAATAGCTGTGTAATAATCGTAAACTTTAGCTACCACGTGCTAGTTTTTGAAGACACTTATGCACGAACCAGGACATTTACCAATACACCATTCAAAAAAAAAGAGATCATTTTGTGTCCGTGGGACAGAAAAGGGACTTGGCTCAGTTTTCAGGCATGTTTTTTCTTCACTGGAATTCGTGTCTAAATTTTATTTTTAAAATAGATACTTTTCAACCAAACATTCTGTACTCTAGTCCCTTTAAAAGCCCTATAAAACATTTGATTTTAGTCCAACATTCCCACGTTGCACTTATTTAACCGTTATGTTGTGAACTGTAAACTATATTTAACCTAGTCCGCACTGTCCAAACCGGTGTCGTAATAAGCATCTTTATATATATTGGTGCCGTTCACCCGGTCTGTACTTGGTGTAAATAACGATAAATAACGTAAATAACAGAATGGGCAGATCCGCAACTGTCAATCATGATCATTTATAACAGTACATGGTCAATTTTAATCCAATAGATAAGGAGTATATTGTCATATTGTGACAATCTGACCTAGAAAACACAAAAGAAAGACCCCTTCACAAGCCTTCGCAATATTAAAGAAAAACCACCGCATTGGGCGGAGCTGGACATTTTGCGGAACGGTGCATATAATCAAAAAACGCCCGGAACTGATACATATAAAGCAGAAGGACATTTTTAGGTGAGATATAATATTAGCATGTATATATAATGATTTATTATTTCGAACCACCACTTTTTGTTAAAATGTGATGAGACACCTCTGGACGATGTCACACAATGCAGAAGTAAAGCGCAAATATTAATAACCCGAATGTACTGTGTCGTTGTTGTGTTCGTTAGAATTTATTTCCTGGACACTAATTCATTGCGAGTTCTCATGCATTGAACACAATTAAACGAGGATTGTAAGATTTCAACATGCTTGTCAAGACAATTAATCGTCGTC
>Ga0224511_10002303_pt1 | contig 12735 bp, 2 predicted proteins | sample SF_May12_sed_USG_2_FD_169988 | JGI IMG/M metagenome (GOLD analysis project Ga0224511, IMG submission 169988) | Sediment microbial communities from San Francisco Bay, California, United States - SF_May12_sed_USGS_8_1 | ecosystem: Environmental > Aquatic > Marine > Sediment | place: USA... | reverse complement strand
TAGTTACAAGCCTTCCCCCCCCCCCCCTTTTCGAAGAAGTGGGGGCATATTGTTAGCTAATGTACCTTGAATCATAAAAATGTGATAGTTTGACCCCTTTTGTTGTATGTCCAAAAGGTAAATGTAGAAATGTCCTTGAAGAAGACCATTAGAAGTGTAAACAGTTGACGTCTAAGTCATTTTAAGCATGGTCCTATTCTATTAAAATTAGGCTAAAAGTGAATTGCGAGCGTAGCGCACAACCCCCGCCCAATATAAAGAAAGAATAAGTTGATGGTCATTTACTCTTGTCGCCTAAACTAACTTATTTCGCTTAAACGCAATTAATCTTTACGGAAGTAAACATGCATCATTATGCTTATTTAGCATAATATGAAAGTTTATATTTGACTATAAGTTACTTTGGGAATTTATGAAAACTTCAAAGTTTAAATGAAAACACAGGATATGTAGGTCGATGTCCTAGATACGAGTTACATCGTTGAATATGTATGGTTTATAATTAATGAGATTGTTAATAAAATGTCGTTCAAATTACAGCACAAACTATTAACTGTGTTGCCACACACTAACAAAGTCTACATAAAATATTTGTTAAGAAAAGAATAATAGTAATATATGTGGTGGGTGTATGTATATGCTTGATTCTCTTTCTTTCAAGGATCTTCGCTAATACAGCCACATACCAGCAATGCCAGGACTACTGTCAGATGAGCACATGGACCAGTTGGAAGACTGGATTGGCACGGGACCAAAACAGTTCAACCTGCTGTATGCCATTACACGGGACGGTTGTGGACCAGCCGCGTTCCTCAAAGCATGCAAAGACCGTGGTCCTACAATGACGGTTTTGTACAACATCCATGGGTCCGTCTTTGGTGGATATACCAGTCTTGCGTGGCAGAGTGATAACAAATATAAAAGCGATGATCAGGCATTTTTATTTCAGCTTGCGTATTCATATAAGAAACTGAGTCGGAAATTTCCAAGTAATAAAACTGATAATACTGTATATCACGGGCCAGCTCATGGGCCTCTATTTGGTTCAGGTCACGATCTGCTTACTTTTTATAACGCAAATGTTGCCCCTGTCAACACTGTGTATTCATTGAACAAAGCCAGTGGTCAAATGAATCCCAGCGCATCCTTTGTGTACGACGGCGTGACGGCTGCTGACATCAACAACGGAACAATGGACGTGGTGGAAGTCGAGGTCTACGGCGTCGCCGGTATGTACTCAGTTTTTAACTGATTTTACTTAATGATACTAATTAAGTAATACAAAGCAATTATAATACAGCTTTTAATTAGTTTTATAAATACGTAGTCAAGTCAAAAATATTGTAAATGTTATTATATGTAGATGGCATGCGGACATCGAAGATGCGACTGTGGAGAAATTATCCCGAACTGAACTTAAAGGTACTAGTAATACACGTGGCATGATTACATGTATAATATTACCTGTTTGTGCTTTAAATTGAACACTTAATCTTTATGTAGTTTACATTTGTGGTATATGAATTAAACTTTCTTCGAAGTACGCATTCCCTTTTAGTTTAAACACCCTTATTACAAAGATAAGATTTAGAGCCAATTTATTGCTATTCTACCTTGAAGTATTTAGATAAACTTCGCGAGGAGATCATTACTATGAGGCCACCCAACCCTGAAAGTGTGCCTGAGTTCCGTATTTTGCTGACGGGGCCAGTAGCTGTTGGAAAATCAAGCTTTATCAACACTATCAGCTCGGTGATGTCCGGCAGAATCCGGCAGTTGGCTATGACAGGAACTCACTCTGGAGGCATAACGACAAAAGTTGGTCACTTATAGAACCTTCTTATCTAATCAAAATATTCATCATTTGAAACTTAAAACTTAATCTAATCATAATAATATGCCTTTAAATTATTATACCTATATTTTACCTGCTTGCATTTTATAATCATTTATAACGCTGAGATACTTCAAAAGCCATCAGTTTGGATATAAAAATGGGAAAAAATAAATTATCCCAAACAATCTAAATAACTGCGTGATAAAGCATAACCGTTAAATACCATGTGAAAGTTTTAAAGAAGATTGTGCACAAACCAGGACATTTTTCAATACACCATTAAATATGGTGGGGAAATCATTTTCTTTACCTTAGTGTTCATGCATTTTTCATCTTTTTAAATTTGTTGTCATAGTACTTTTAAGAGTCAGACATTCAACATCACTGAGGCTCATGTCTAAAATATACTTTTAGATCAGTTCTTTCCAACCCGAAATTTTGTGCTCTAGCCCCTTTAAAATAGATCTTGATTAATGTTGTAAAATACGTTAGCCTGTAAAATAACCTAATCGTTGCTGTTTCAGTACACGTCCTATACAATTCGAGGATCAAGCGGAAAGAACCTTGCACTGCGCCTGTGTGACACACCTGGACATGGAATGTCAATTACTGACACGTGCTTCCTTGTTGACGGACATGTGCCCGACCAGTATCAGGTATTGTAATCTCAAAACAAATAATTTTCGTGTGTGTGATCGAACAACGTGCTCTTTCAATTTTATTTGATCGGTAATGCATATATCCATTTATGGCCATAATTCCTATAATCTGTTTAATATCTTAAATGCAGTTGCTGACAATAGAACACATGCCAATGTTTGTCGCTAGATCTATTTATATTTAAAAAAAGGAAGGTTATGGAGCTATAAATAGCACTCTCAGGTTAAAGAAAAGTAATATTAGAAATGAAATGTTAACGACACACTTGAGACAGATTCATATCCAAATTAAGGTAAGACCTTTGTAGTGGATGCACAGATTTGCAGCTAGGAAAAAAAATTTAAAACTTTATTTAATTGAATCATATGCCATTTTGTCTTTTCTGATTTTATAAACAAGATTGACATTTTTCATTTTATTCATATTAAAGGGAGATAATAAGGTATTAAATTATTTGCCATTAATTTAATTTAAGCAAAAAAAGGTAACTTGCATTTTAAAAATAATTTTCTACGGTTCAAAAGTAAAAGCATAACATATTTATCACATTTTAATGAAAAAATCTTGTTTATATTTTGATCAAAAAATTACAAATGTGTATCCTTCATAGTCCATTACAAAGGTCTTACCTTAAATGTCAATATCTGGATCTATCAATCGAGCAAATGTATAATGTTATGTATATGCAACTAAACACATATATGTCACATGTTATTCTATTTACATTTTAATGTTGTGTTTGTGTTTAAATAATAAGTTGGTAAACATAGAAACTGTCGAATGTCAAAGAAGTATGTTTAGAATCAGCCCGTTTCGCTCTGTTTGTAAGAACATGGCTGCAAACCTATAGACAGGATTGACGATTACGAAAGAAAATGTCCTTGTACATGTCGTTCAGAACATAACCTAAACTTCTATTTGTTACCCATAAAGAAAAGCCATACAGTAATGTCAGTTATGCATGCATGAAGTAACTAATTAACTTTTGTGATAAACTATGATATAGAATTTACAATGTGCAGTTGAATATTTAAATGCAAAAAACAACAATTTTTTAACTTTAATTTTATTTCAATGCTGTATGCTTTGATTCCCAATATCCCACTTATAAATGTTAATGTAAGGCCAATAAAACGTAACAAATTGGTAATGCTAAATGACATTGAGTGAGGATAATAAGGAGAAATTGAACATTTACAAACATAAAAACATGATCATTGTTTTAAAAAACATTTCCGTTTTTCACGTTGTACGGTTTCGTTTAAATAAGCATTTGAAGTACTTTTCTGTTTTTCATGTCAGTTAAAGCCAACTTGAAGGTAACTCATACTGTCTTTTAACACATATTTTTTTCTTGGCCTAATCCTCGTTCCATTGAACATGTTTCAATAGCCACCTTGATCAACTATGTTATGCAACATGGCATGTTTTACTGAGTCAAATATGGAGACATACATTCCCGCCAAGACAACATATGACCTCCATTAAGAGCCAACTCTTAACAACTAAGAGTTGCTCTTCATGGCGGCAACCAAGGAATATGATTGGCTAGAAATGTAGGTTATGTTCTTAGTATGTTAGAACATGACAGAAATTCTTAATGGCTAAGAGGAGGCTCGCTCACTGCGTTCGCTCCGCCCCCTCTTAACCATGAAGAATTTCTAAGTAATGTTCTAACGTACATAGGCTAAACTGCTAGTACGTTTAATCTAGGAACCTACTCTGGTGACCTTAACATTGTATACTGATTTTATGCGGGTAAGTGTTGAACATTTTCAAACGAATGTTATATGTGAGTACTCTTTAAGAACGTCTATGTAAAACGGTTTTCGTCAACTTGATATATTCAATATAAAAATTGTTTGTTTAAATTAACAATTAACTATACCATTTGTCTCTTTTAATTTAAGTTTAGCGACAGAACAATTTTCTCATTGAAAACATCTGGCGCTAGAAGAAATCCCGGGCTCAAAGATGAAATCCACTGCGTTGTTCTCGTTGTTGATGCCGAACAAGTCAAAAACATCCACGACGAAACGAAAAAACGACTGTTGGATGTAAAGGGAATGTGCGTGACCAAAGGTATATTTTAGAGATAAAGTTATGATTCAATACTTAACCCGAATATACTAAGTAAAACATGCTAAAACAAAAATAAATTTATAATGTAACTATTAATGAAATAATATTTACCAACATATTTGTGGGGTCTATAGGTATTCCTCAAGCCATCATTCTAACAAAAGTTGATAAAGTAGTTCAATGCGGCAACGACTGGACCAACATCTTCAAAAATAAAAACATCGAAAGCCTGGTCGAGAAGGTGTCTAACATGTTTGGAGTCCCTGAAAACAATGTCATGCCTGTAAAGAACTACGCGAAGGAAGCGGAACCAGAGACGGACGTCGACATCCTGGCTCTGCTCGCGCTCCGCCGTCTGCAGCACCTGTCTATGGACCATCTGGAGACGATAACTTCAGGAGAAGTAGAGGCGGGTTCCGTACCCGATGAATCATTGATGTCAGACACGGCGTAAATGACACAGATATCAATTCGGGACGTCAACAGATGTCCTTCGTAAAGGATTACACTGAGTTTTGATGTATGTATGTATGTATGTATGTATGTATGTACATAAATCAATGATCGGTGTAATCATTTAAAATATGTCATGTTGTAAATAAAATGTTTAAACAGTGTGTGTGAATAAGTGTTTCACGAACGTCCGGTTACTTGAAGTGCATCTTACTTGAATCTATAGGTCATCATATCTTTATTCTTGTTTGTTTGTTATGTATAAACGACACTGACTTTCGATGTGTACGTAAAATCAAATATTCATTACCAAAAACAATACTTCGTTAAATGGTTTTTCAAACATTTTTTTACTTTATATGTCTGGAAAAACCGACTTCACAAGTAAGTGGGTATTTGTACGTTTTGTTGCTCAGAGAAAACGCGAAAAAGAATGGCTAGACTTTTTATTTTCGTTGAGGTATTCCCATGCTGGCGAAAACGTTTCTTACCTCATTTTCCATGCATTTTGTATATTGTCGGTTATTTCGTCATAATAGTTAAAATAATCAAATTCGAGATCGAACATATTATTTATCTTCTAAGACACATGTGTAAATATGCATCTATCTATACTTTCTTTGCTATAGTACCTTTAGCCAGGTAAACCAACTCTGATAGATTATGTAAACAACAAAATTATTTAAATTTTAAAATACGATGAAGAGAGTTGAGTTATAGGTTTTACATTAGAGTTTCAATTTGCATAGTATATTCATATTTTATAGGAGATAAATTGATTATGTTAGCGAAGGTGAACACAATAAAGACACTTACTCTAATGTCAAACGACCACTTAGTAAATACAAATTACGTATAGCTGTAAACACCTAATTAATACTCTAATGCTATGTTCTAATGGTAATAATAATTATCTTCTTAGTATTTATTGTTTTAAATAAGTGTGATATAAATCTGGTGACTGCTTAAAATTCCGATAAGAGATCAATTGCATCCAAAAGGTGTGGTTTCCTTGTGGTAAATATAGAACTACGCACAGAAGCATTTCAATATTGCTTGAAACGCAATTAATGCGACACTTGTGATGCAGGGCACACTCACAGGGAGTGTAGCAGACTTGGTATAAGAGGAGATAATGACGTCAAAGATTGAATACCAGTCATTAGGATATCCCATGTTTCGTCTACCGAAATGCATAGCACACATATCTAATGTATGTATCGTATTAAAGATGGAACTCTTGTTTTCGGTTGCTGCATGTCAACTTTTCTGAATAGGTTTTCCGTCGTTTAAGATTTATAATCTTGAAATGATTGTTACATAATTCGGAGTTGTGAACTTGTATTGTGTAAGAGTTTTGTTTTAATACATTTACATATAAACTAATGATGTAAATTAAACATATGATTGAAAGTCATGTTAGAGGCGAAGACCAGTATGTCACGATAATAGCTATGTGGCCAATGATAATTTAGGTTTCATAAATATTCTCATCTCAAGTGGAAAACCGTTGAGGAAGAAAGAAGCTCTAAATGTTGTGGGCGTATGTCTCCTAAGCGAGCGATCAACGTCAAAGTACTAGCAAAGCCAAGACAAAAGTCTTAGTGTACATTTTCGACAAATGAAGTTGCCGCTCAATTTACATAACTAATTTAAGAAACTAACAGGCACTTTGAAAAACAATCATAGAAAACGTTATTTCTAACGAAACAAGACTAAACACAGAAAACACCTAGCACAAGTAATCTGAAAAGTCATAATTGTAGTGATGAAATGCACGTACAAAATACTTCACGTTATGTATATGTATATTTTTTTCAGAATTTTTATTATATCAGTTTACGTTTGATTTCTACCATGTACAAATAAAACGTGATATTAAATTCTTTAAATTTTATTTTAGGAACACAAACTGTTTTATTCTTAAACATCTTAATACGCATTAAAACGGATCGAATTTGACTTTATGTTTTTATTATTGTTCTTGATACCCTATACTCACATTGAACATAATTGCATAATCAAGCCTTTTTGAAAAACGACCCCTTTTCGTGTAAGCAACCATTTTTCCAAAAATAGAGATCGTATGCCCTTTTGTAACAAATAGATTAGACTGAGCATTCGTATTTACACTAATTGACATATTTCCTTTAGTATGAAATGTCATGTTCAAATGATGATTCAGGGACAATTATATGAAGGATAGGCTTCATAATTCTACACTCCTGTCAAACAAATAATTGCCTGTCACATATTCATTGTGTGACATTTCTTTTAGTTTATAATTATTGAAATATAAGAGTATAGCATTTCCGGGATAACTTATTATTATTATTATTATTATTATTATTATTATTATTATTATTATTATTATTATTATTATATCTTTTAAATTAATTTTTAAACATAATTGGATTAGGTTAAGCTTGTTGTTTTATATTTTGCATTAATGTCAATAAGAAGACGAACATCAATTCCTTCTATAATGCCAACACCATGTTTGGTTATAATTTCCTATACAAATTGTTATCGCGTTTATATATGTTATGTATTTTCATGTTAAATATCGTTAATGTTCTTTTTAAAACTACGTACTCAAATTACTCATTACCTTTTAATTAGAAAGTGTTCTTTATACATCACCCTTTTGCAGTGTTTCTATATTAATTATCAAATAAATTGAGTTTGTTTACTGAAACACTGTCTGACATAAAACAGTTTCAAACGTGTCGTTTGAATGAATTTGTGTTGACAAAACTACCTATTTGAGATTGTGTTTTTATTTGTTTTTTTAACTTACTCTTTATTAACCTGAGGCAACCATTGACTACAATTGACACAATAGTAGTCCACGTGCCAGATTTGTATTTTGAGGACATTAAGGTCTGATGTTAGCGAACTCTGAAGATTAGAAATTTTGTGTGTGATATATAATATAATTATATCCTGGCAGAAATGTCAAATGTTACGTATTTGGGCTAATAGAAGTGAGTTTCTACGTGGTACCCTCGTTCTGTCTCACACGCATTATTATGAATTCAATCCCAGGTCAGGACCAATATATTTTCTTCTGTTTTTCTTGCAATATGTATTGTAACACTTTACAAAAAAAATTCCCTTTTTATAACTGTCCGGGACAACTCACTAGTATGACCTTTGAACGCTTAGAGCTGATAAATTACTGATAAATTGACATCATGACCAACCAAAATACTGGTAATAGGTATAACCAGTACGGCTGACACATTTCTATCGATAGTCATGCATAAACGCCATCAGTCATTCTTATTTATTATCTTCACAAGCATACATTATGGCTCAGTCACAATGTCGGCGACCTGTCGAGGATAAGTTTTGGCCGGGGGTCGTCGTAGTCTCATGTCTGAGATTTTTTAAAGGATTTTTGACCAGGTTTTGTCGAAAAATCGTGGGATGAGCCTCCGATGGCCTCCGATTGCATTCAGCGGTGGCTTAGTGGTTAGAGCGTTCGCACCGTGAGCGGGAGGTCGTTGGTTCGATCCACGACCGCGTCATACCAAAGACGTTATAAAAATGGTACCAGATGCTTCCTTGCTTAGCGCCCAGCATATAATGACAGGTCTGACTTCTCTCTCCTCTCAAAACCTCGTTCAAAAAAAAGAGATGGATACCATCCGGAATGAGCGGTCGAGAGTGATTAATATAAGTTGGAATAACTTGTTTCGAAATCGACCTTAAATAAATAAGTTTAAATCAAATCCGATTGCATCGGAGGCGATTGGAGACGACATCTGCGAGCGTCTTGTCTTTTAATGAAGGGAGGGTTTCTGACCTGTCACAGCCTCCTGCAGCAAGAGCGTGTCAAACTTTTAGCAATTTGGTCAGAGGCGCCCTTATATAAACGGCGATTAACTACGATTCCACCGTACGATTCGTCGGAGACGATCACATAAAGCGTACGAGTCGTCGCAGGGCGCCTCCGATTCAGTCGGAGGCAGTCTGCGCGTTAATTATTTTTAGACTATAGCCCTTCGGGCTATTTAAATTAAATTTCCATAGCCCGAACGAAATTTTAATAGCCCAAACTTTTTGTTGTGGTCATAATTCATACAAATCATATTAGAAATGAGTTGACTTGCTCTTATGTTAATCTTTCTAGTGTTTTCTTATGAACACATAACTCCAAAATCAGTTTTTTTATGTTAAATTGTTTTTTATTTAGAATTTTACTTCAAAAATTAAATCGACCGGTCGGGCTACCTTGCGTTCAATTCTAATCGACCGACAGGCCTTTTACTCGACTCGAGCTTCGGGCTTATAGACTAATTCGCAGACTGGTCGGAGGTCGCCGGAGACTACTCGCAGACATTGAATCTCAACCTAAATTTGCAATCCCACACATAATCTCAGATTATTCGGAGGACGCCTTCGATTAATCGGAGGGCATCGTAGGTCATCTGAGATTGTGTCTGGGATACCCAAAATGGGTGAAAAATCTTACGAGCAATCGTACAATTTTAATTTCAAAGATTGGGACCGCGACGGGTGTGGCGATGCCTAAACAATTTGCGACAAGCCGCAGGCGTCCGGAGAGCGCCTCCGACGGGTGCAAAATCGTGAGATCTGTCTCAAGATTTTGTTCGAATTACCCGGGTTTTACCCATCGCTGACGCATCGCAAATGATTTGTGACTGAGCCATTAGCATCTGGTAAACGTCGTCGATTTCCAATTAACCTGGAACAGGACGAACACACTTACGATAGATGGATACATGCACTTCGCTTGAATGAAAGTATTTTTTTCTTCAGAAACTTAAATATGCGCATCTCATACTTTATGTACGCAAGTAGTCAGCAGTTATATATACATCAATTGCCTTCTTAAACATGCAGGATTGTGACATTTTTTAAGAATAAATCAATACAAATCTCGTTTATGCACTATTTCTTCCTAACCTTTAAGACATTACCAAATGTGTTTTAAATGTAATTCGTTTATTAAATCCACTGGGAAATACATAAACGATTATTGTTCACTCAGAAATCCATAATCAAATGTTGCGAATATCACAACAGTGCAATCCGTCTTTCTAAGTATGTAAATTGGATACGTAGAGCCGATTTTTCCGGCTTAACACACACATTGGACCATCATTTTACTATGATGTTTTCATACCTTAAATTTAAAAAAGCGATAGTAGCAATAACTGATATGAAAGTAATTAAAAAAAATGTTTTAGTTTAAGCAATTCGTTTCGATATCAAGTCAATTTTGATAAACGTGTCATTTGAGGCTTATGAAATATACTTTTAAAACAAGAAAAAACTGTTATAAAACGAATATATTCGTACTCAATTTAACATTTTCATAATGATGCGTAAAAGACAACAGATACTCTATTGCCACATCACAGAGTCGCTGATCAGGTCCCGACAGACCCAAATGTGATATCCTGTCTTGGTGCCATGTCGACGTGCGGTGATTTCGCCGGCCAATATCAGTCCTAATGTGGTCACCGCTCACTTCCGGAAACATCGGAAAACCTTCGCTCCCGGCATGACAGGAATTCGTCAACGTTAATTACCGTTGTAACAAGCACAGTATGCAGCGTATTTCTGTATGACAATAGGGTTTCATTGGTTTCCTTGCAAAATCAATTTAAGTAAGGTTGCGGTTTAATGTTCTCTTAATTGTTTATATATTTTTGTAACTGGTACTGCATAGAAATTAAATGGCGCTTACTGTTTAAGATAGTTTATGTGATACTTAGTATAACTACAAGTCAATTATATTGACTGCATATAATTGATTGTTAGCTCAAAGGATGTGATATTAAATTTTGTTTCAAATTTGCAAGATTGTAAATCTTTAGCGTTTGTCTTTGATTTTAAAGCAGTAATAATGTTGTTTATGATTTAAATATATTTCTCAAAAGAGATATTTGCATTTTACCAAGAAACGCTTAAGATACAAGGAATATAAAATTTGATAAAAATGGTTTGTTAAAAAAAGATCAGAAAATAGTACATATCGTATGTATGATGATAATCATTGACCGAACCAAGGCGGTAACTCAACATTTGTTAGAGTCATGTTTAAAAACAAACTTTTCCATGTACCGGTAGTTTTAATTACTAGTATTTAGTTTGGATGTCTTGATACTGTTACAGTGTGTTAACATGTAAGACTTATACATGTCGCTGTTGCAGTAACAGTGTTTAAACTAACACATTAAGGTATATAGTTACCAAATATGTTGTATTATGTATGCATACTATTTTAACTTTTTTATAAAATTAAAATCAGATACAAAAACGTGCTCATTGTTTATGTTAGTGTTTATAATGTTACACACAATTTCTTATGTGTCTTATGTAATTAGACATATTTCAAAATAACTTTAAGAAAGACTTAGTTTCGAAACCAGTGTGTTGTTCCGAAATGTTGTAACTGTTGTAGCTTGGATTGTTGAATCTTTAATTATGTAATATTTTATGAACGTTATACATTTGTTAAAAATGTTGTATAATACATGTTAACAATGTATGTGATTTTGTATTTCGAAACAGCAAACTCTAATTGTTCTTTGCTATTGACAATTAAGAAATGCGCTTTAGACCAGAATTTTGCATTTTCAGCTACTATTTTCTGGTTTCAAAGTTCCTTTTGTACTTTTTCTAAAAAGAAGAATCTCATATACGCTGCATGGTCTAGAAACACTATCTAAAAAGGCAATTCCAAACATGCGATTTGATTTATTGTCAGATAAGATGCTGCGCAACAATCTGTCTCAGAAGTGTCGTTAACCTTTGGTTACTAAGAATACTCACCTTTTACCCGAGACTGTCATTGATAGGTTAATAATCTAAATATGAACAGATTTAACCACAAACATTGCTATGTATTATATTTTGTTAGCAACTTCTTGGTAGTGATTTTTACTGTTACTGTAACAGATTGTTACGATAAAAAACATACGGCTTGTGGCCATCAAAGATCTAGGCATTGAAACACGGCTCTGTATGGCTCTGAATGTAACTGACTAGTTGACTGAAACTTTCGTTAGGTGTCATAAAACAGTATTACTATTTATGTTGTCATTTTAGCAGTCTTGAGTTAAGCATATCTTAGAGGTGTACAGGAGAGCAAGGAACGACCAGAGACCTGTCCTTAGCTGTCTTGGTAGCTTATAACGGTACAGGGTTAAGTTTAAACAAATGGACCAGAGTAATGATAGACAGGACCTGGTGACAATCTGACCTAGTACATACAAAAGAAAGCAAACTTCCTGTTTGTGGTAATCTTTGTCACACCTACAAAAGAAAGTACAGGATAGGCAAGATATTGTAACTTATGCTCACCGATGCATTCTGTGTGAAGATTGGTGGCCTTGCATGACGGTTGATGATTGTATGTTTGATGGACATCATGATATATCAGCATTCTGGACATTAGTATAGCCATCATGGGCGGCTGTACAACAACTACTGGCAAGACCTCATCATCTTTTGTTCGCCTTAATTATCCCCCGCCTATGAAATAGGAAGGGGGATATTGAAATGGCGTTGTCCGTCCGTCCGTCCTTCCGTCCGTCCTTCCTTCCGTCCGTCACCTGCGTTTTCTCAGTAACTAGCCAGTAGAATTTCATGAAACTTAAAATAAATATGAACCACTATACTGGAATGATGCCCGTCCAAAAAATAATTTGATAGGTCAATTGTCC
>Ga0224511_10002302_pt1 | contig 12735 bp, 4 predicted proteins | sample SF_May12_sed_USG_2_FD_169988 | JGI IMG/M metagenome (GOLD analysis project Ga0224511, IMG submission 169988) | Sediment microbial communities from San Francisco Bay, California, United States - SF_May12_sed_USGS_8_1 | ecosystem: Environmental > Aquatic > Marine > Sediment | place: USA... | reverse complement strand
ATTTCACTCCACCAACCTACAGTGAGTGCCGAGGTCTTCCGAAAACAAGTTAGAGTGATGACAGTCAGAAATACAGCGTGATGTGTCATCAACGTTTTAGTAATTGACTTACTGAGTACCAAAAAAAAGTTCCCAGATGTCTAACAAAACAATTAAAACACTCACTACTTAATTGGCAACCCTTCCTTTTTAAAGGAAATTTTATTAGATTAATTCAACTACGTTTTAGAATTCACGATAAATTCGCGAATTGTTGATTTAACTGGTTGAGAGGGTGTCCACGAGCCAAGGGTCGTAAATTCTACCCCCGACCCGGTAAATTGACACTTTGGTAATTTGGTTATAAAATGTTATCTATGGTCATTTGTTACTCTGAATATGCCTCTGAAACAAACAAAATACGAACAAGTGGCTTGGTACAACATTATACGTACTTGTATGTTCTTTACTGCCTGTACAATGAGTCCGTTTAACGTCTGTTTCCATAAAGAAAAAAACGTTTATGTCTAGATGAACACATGCGCCCCATGGGTTCAGTATTTTACATTATTGGGAGTAACAACGTAACGTGTTGCCATGGTGTAACGGAAAAAATTATGTTATTGCACCCAGACAGAAACCTTTTATCCATTAAACTCCAAGACACATATATTACGGAATAATAGAGCTACAGAAAAAACATCATATTGTCTTACTTTTAAGATAAGAATCACCCAGCGATCTCTGTAAAATATTATTCTGCATTAATCAAATGTCATTTCAACGAAAATACGGTTGTTCACGTCTGAAAGTAGTAGCTCTTTTCAGATAAATGGAACAACATAAGACTGTCAGTTGTTTCACATGCTTGTGCTTATTTTCAAATCTGGTTGCCTAACGTGGATTGTTGAGGTATTCGCATTTCATATTTTCTGCAATTATAATTATAACTGAAAAAAGTACATTTCTCTGTACTGCTTGTCATGACTTGATCATTGGTACTGTTTAAAATAAGGCAAACATAAAAGTTTGACATTTTTGACAAAAAATATTTAGGAAAAGAAAACACGAAACTGTAAAATGCATTTCAATTATAATTTATATTTTTATTAACTATTAAATGAATAGTACCAAACTAATCAGTTTATGCAACCGTATTTTAAATTAAGCACAAACAGTGACGACCGTTATCTTTTTCTTCTTCCTGAAGAAAGGACAACATCAAAAGCAATGTAAATATTGCCTACTTTGAAATGTCTATGTAATGTTGAATAAATGTTTGACTTGACTGTATTGACTAAGTTGGGGACTCGAGCACAAAGGGCTCAGGGTGAGCTATTGTGACCGGCCTTTGTCCGTCGTCCGTCGTTCGTCGTCCGCTGTTTGTCGTCCGTCAACTTGTTTACTTAAACATCTTCTCCTCTGAAACCGCTCATTCGATTTTAAACACTTCACATGAATGATCCCTATGTGTTCCTCTACTAAAGTTGTTCAAACCGTTCCAGTTGGTTGCATAAGTAGGTCACGGGGCAATAAAATAGGTTTTCAAAATGCAATATTCAAAATTCTTCTTGTCTGAAACTACAAGGCCCAGAACTTTCATGTTTAGTATATAGCATCATCAGAGAGTCCTATACCAAAGTTGTTTAAATTATGCCCCTGGAGTCAAAATTGACCCCGCCCCGGGGGTCACAATTTTATAATGAATTATATTGTACATCGTCATGTGACATTCTTAGTGGCAGCTATTACTGTAGCTCTAAAAACAACTTACGGATCAGTGTGGCTTGGTAAGATAAAAAAATTTAGTGTTTATGTTGTTATCTATATAAAGTGCACCTTTCCCTCGTACTGCACGCGTTCTTTTTATTTTTATTTTACGGCCATTTAGTAAGTAGAGTCTTGGTGTTTTTGTCCTACGTACTGCATAACAACAACATTCGACGAAAATGCATTTTGTTACATAAAAATGCCAAGTAAACACTAAAATATAGTTTTTTTGTTTTATTATTTTCATAAAAACACAAAAATAGATTTTTCTGAATGTCTGTTGCGTCTTGGTGGTCTGTGTGTTTTAACATGTGCTGTTCTGTGTAATTGTTTTTGTACGGGCCATTTTGTCAGGGTGCCCTTAAACTGGATATGTCTACATTGTTTACAACATAATTTCTTTGAACATCTCTTAAAGTTTTGTTCTTATTATTATTGTTATTGACCCATTCTTAATTGTTTTATCCAATGTTTTTGTCTTATATATGATTATATGTCAGTACTGTGCCCAAAACTAGCGAGCAGCAAAAATCATGTTATTTGGGGTAATTATGAGAAATGTTTGTGTTGTAGGTACTAATTGCACATTTAATACAAACTTTGACGTCTGCAAACCAACAAACAGGATATTTGCGTTGCTTGGCGGATCTTTATGTACTGCGTAGAACCTTACACGTTAATGCACAATGCGTAATACACTGGGGTTTAACCATCTGCTTGAGAGAACTTGGTTATATTATTAATGATAGTTTATTTAATTTAATTTAATAATACGTAAATGTTTAACGCTTTCTAATTAAACATAGATGACATTTTCTCTATGTCCCCAAATACCGTGCAGGCCACAAGAGCGTTCTTTTAAATTTAGCTCATTCAATTTGAACTACTCAAACCCCTGGGCTGAACACGGATGCGGCATAACTGTTAAGTTGAGGGCAATGACATTATCATTGAAAAAAAATGTACAAGTGTACAGTACTCCAAAATGTTTTGTTTGAGCAAATATTGTTTTATGCATGCACAAATAGCTCATTAAACCATAAATCGTATGCATATATGCACACGCCAATTACAAAGGATGCAATAACATTCGCGTTAGACGTCTGGTCGCCGATAATGTAAGGCATATCACAAAAAGACATCAAACATTATCGCACAAAACATTGAAACACGCGTCAGAAGCTAAAGCAAAGAACTGTGTCGCCACACGTCTAGTTCTAGACAAATAGGAACATTTAAGTATTGTGTAGGTCCCATTTTATTTACATCTCCAAGTGGTAAGTACTTTTGTTCTGGAAGACGAATACAGAAGTGTGGACCATAGAATTGCATATTCATTTCCTTTTTTTCTAACGATACAAATGAGAAGTTTATGTGTTAATAGTACTTAATGTAAAATATTTTTAACTGTTTTTTTATTTATCTTACACTTCTCATTTACATATGCCTAAACCATTTAACCATTTAACTCAATTGTAAATACAAAGGAACCACTTTTAAACAAACAGAAGGCGTTATGCATTAAAACATCTGGAGTGTGTTTTATTCTCATGATACTTAACGAATGTGTGAAGTCATAGAAAAACTGTTAGTGACATAAAACGTGATTTTCACTTTTTACATGAATCTTGTAAAGCAAAAAAAATGCATCTATCTGGTGTGGTTTCTAAAATATGCTTATTTAAATAAACATACTATTATAAAATTCGAACTCGACGTTTAAACACAATAGAATGAATATGACGCCCAAATTATCAATCTCGATCTTGGAATGAATTTCATGATCGATGTCAATATCAGTGTATGAACGCAGATGGTCGGACTGCAAGTTACAATGTCACGGATGGCAAATTTTGTCATGCATTTTATCATGTTTCCATGAACCACTATACAGTGCAGCAGTTGTGTTATAGGATCTCTGACAATGATTCATATGAGAAGTTTGATTTAGATACGGATATCGCAGAAACGATTAAAATTAATATTCATATCATTGGCGGACGTCGCGTCATAGGTGGTCCATTCTACGATGACACAGGTGAACATGTGAACAGTGTAGCATGTGTAGTATGTTGATGCTCGACAGGGCAGGTTATTACTATCCCCTTGTCTCATATTCATGTTTTGTGTTGTTTGAGGTGAGACAGTAATGGATTACATATATAAGGCAGGTGTCCCTTTTGAAAATAATAAAATACAGACAAAAAAGAACGTGATTTGCGTAATGTGGTCTTAACGGCTCAGTCCATGGCGACCGCTCGCAAATCATTATAGATAACACATTTTAATAAGAAAAATCTTGTTTATATTTTGATAAAAAATACAAATGTGTAACCCTCGAAGTCTATTACATGTATTGTACCTTAATACAGGATCTCGCGCAAAGCCATGAAAACTACTTGATTCGCTTAGCCGTACACACTCTAATAAGGGCAAACACAAATAATGTTCTCTTTTACTAACAACTATTTACTATTCGATATAAAATATAGCTTTCTGAGTGTTCAAATATTATAATATGCTTGCATCCTCGCAGGAAGATGACTACTTTGTACTTGTTTCTGAATATTGTTTTGAATATTTATGTTTTGCTGAAAACAATCGGTCAATAGATTGTAAATGAACATATATTTCGAGTTGCGTTAATAGCATGCCTCTTTATCACTATGTGCTTTCAGAATTCAGTGAATCTGTTAAAAAGCTTGAAGACATACCCCGTAATTCCCGGCCTCAACAATATGACAACGGCGTTTCTTCACACAAATAGCCTATCGAAAACGTGTTATTTAAGTGTCATGTAAAACAAGAAATATTCCTCCCACGTTATTCATATATGAACCGACTTTTTAGATATGCATCGAGAATAATTTAATACAATAGTTGAACTAGTAATGCAATAACCAGTAAGTCATAAAAAGAACCAAAGTATTTATTAAACAGAATACAGAAATAAAGAGGACAAAATAGCATCAAAATGAATTGTTATTGAAGTAAGAGTCAAAGACATGTTCGTTGACACATACTCAGTAGCATCATATAGTACACATAAAATCAAGTTTCTTAACATTTGCAATAAAGGGTAATAATAAAAAATAGATTATTCTATTACTTTATATTTAGCGGTTACATTTACGTTTCAATTATAATAAAATAGCTTTTAAAACAACTTGTTAACAGCATACGTAGAATGTCAGCACACTGCTCACACAATATTCACCCAAACATCATGGTTATAAAATATCATTATATCAAATGAACCGTCACTTTCTTTGGTAAGTAATTAGATCATTTTGAGGAGAGTTATTAGAGCGAGGATAATCGGAACCACGCAGTGACCCAGCTGGCTAGCTCCGTTGCACCGATCGCTCGTGCAAACACAACTATGGGCTTGTGCATCACCAATCTCGGTATCTACACAATGGTCAGATGATGCAGACACTGCCGAACAAACTCTCACGACAACTGCAACAAAATAGATAATGCTAAGTGTTCCTTAAACAACTGTATATGAAATGGTAGAAATAACCAACCTTAACACTGATATAAGAATGATCTTGAATTAAGGATTATTGCAAACAGGAACATTCTTACCTGGCTGTAGAGACACTGTTGACTTAACACTGATACTAATAACACTGGGCCTTTATCATTTAAACTGACTTAACAGCCTATATGCAATTTACAATAGTTAAATTTACATAAATTAGATGTCTAGTAAAAGGTTGTCACGGCAGAAGAACTTCATACTTTTCGTTTTGAGAATCACAAGTTTTGACGCACAGTAAAGTTAAATTTAGTCAGTTGGCGTTTTGACTTGTGTTACTTTTCTCGGCACTTGCGTCCATAAATAATTCACGATGACTGTCATTGTTAATTTTTGCACTGTCTGTTGTGAAGTTCGAACTATTGGCCGATGTAGTTAAGCATTAATGACGCCGCGATGACAACTTTTGGGGCATACAACTGTACTTGACAATCGGCCACGTTTTTTGACCGACTGACAACTTTTTTGGTCAGACCGTCCACTTTTTGTTCGAAACGGTCAGGGGCCGTCTGTTTGGGATTAAAATAACTCTAGATTAGTTGTTGCTTGAGCTTATCACTCTTAGTGAAAAGGCAATTTCTGTGTGACGGCTATAACATGTTGCCATGTACTTCATCATTGTGTTAAAACAATGCTGATCCTCCTTTTGTTTGTTGATGGTAAATTATGAAAAGAACCATTGATTTGTACATGCAAGGTGCCAAACTTGTCAAGATAATAAGAATAATGATGTCAGAGGGTGTCTCGATTTCACTCAAAAAGTTTAACCACAATACGTATGCATAGCCAAACTTGAGAAACAAAAGCGTTGTCTAATGATTATGGAATGTGTTACAAACTGCCTTGCATGGGTTTCTGACCGTTTGGCTCGATGCCAATATCTTTTGTTTCTTTTGTTGATAATTTTACACCCGTTTTTATTCAACTTACTTATACATTTTAAGAATATATCATGACATTTGATATACCCGATAAAGTTCAGATTGACGTTTAGTTTATATTGTAAGCTTACTTGTAACCCAATTGATGTTGCCCTTGACCTTGTAGCACGACAGGCAACCGTCTTGAATGGTGACATTATCTGCCCTGAATATATCGTTGCAGTTGTCTGATCCAGGATGAGAGCACACGTAACAGCTTATGGCTTGTGTAGAATCTAATAAAGGATAACAATATACACATATATAATATGGATATAGATCTAATTGTTTCTCAAAATAGATATTTATATATGACAAACTTTCATATTTATATTTAGTTATTATTACAAAAATAGAAAGATCCTTTTCTGCGGTATTTCAGCTAGTCACCAAAACAACAAACTTTTAAGGTTATTTAAAAAAAAACTAATTTTAAGACATTATCTTACTGTCTTTCTGTAAAATCGTTTATGTAAATAATTATAAGTCTATGTAAAGCCATATCTACAAAAGTAAATAACTGAAATGGTTTGCAAACAAATACATGTTTATAATACTTAGCAAACAGAAAAAAAGGTAAATATCAAATCATTTTAATGACAAGTTTACATGAGTAGTATTTATCTTACAAACTTAAGTTTGAGTGAATACAGTTAAATTCGCTTATTAGGATCTCATTAGGACCACGACACTCTGCTCCTTAAAATCGTTCAAGACGTTTAGTGAACTAGTTCCTTAGAAAAATTGGGGAATGAAGTCCCTTATAACCGGGAGTTTCTCATTAGAAGAATCCATATAGGCGAACTTTCTTTTATCATAAATGAATATATTGTATGTTTATGTTTCAAAAAACACCTTATAACAAGCTGAACTATTGCACGAAATCCTCGTTTATGATATTAGCCAATCAATTTGTAAAAAAAACATGGGGCCAGTGACAATAACCATTTCGCCGCCTGTCTTAATATTGGGCAATCTTATTGAAATCGTCATTTTATTATTGAAAAGGATCGACACATTCTACAAGAATGATGGTTCGTAGTTTAACATTCTACTAAAGTACACTTATTCAACTTAAACACAGTAGAATGCATAGTGTGTACATTAAGAACCTATACCAATTCTATGTTTACACAAGTTATATTTAATTGTAGAAATATTTCTACAGAATAATGTAAAGTACAATTCAATACAATGCATTTTAAAAACATAAACTTTCAGTAAAAAAACAACAGCCATTCTCCATCCATTTTGTGGATCCACTAGTGATTGTATAAATTTTGTCTTCACAAAATGTATTTTGATACCAGAAGAAAGGCATGAATCACATTTCATTATTTGTCGCTTCGTTTTTATTTAAACTGTACGTTAGCCATAATAAGATACACACTGTTCTTTTGTAATTAGCTAATTAGCTTTTGTAATTAGCTAATGAACGAAACTATTTCATACGAATGAAATTCAATAACAAATACCGGTCGATCCAAATGTCTTTAACTCTTTAATACTTTTCTTTAAATAAAATCAAGCAAAAATCAATACATTGAAATCCGCAATTTACACGGCTGAGAAGATTGTTTTATTTAAACGCCACACAATGCGTCATTTTATAACCTATGTAAACGAATGTCTGCCATATATTAAAAATGTATATCATGGAAGCTAGCGCGCTTTATGGATTTGCCAGTTTGACCATTGCGTTCATGATTCCATAAATGCACCCAGTATGAAATTCAATCCTTAATTAGTATTATATTGATAAATATAATAAACATTTTTATTAATCAATAGAACATATTCACTTGTTACGTAGCGTGTTGCAATAAGCGTCACGTAAAAAAGCATGCCGCCAATGATGCGAAACTAATACCGGTCACGTGACCAGCATTTATCGAAAAGTCGCATAATAAATACCATAAATGGATGCTGATTGTGGTACATCATATAATAACATGTGTATTAAATTTGCAATTCATTAATCAAAGTGTTTTATCATATAGTAGTTTTCTAACAAATCAAAATTACATACCAAAGGTAGCTTCTAAAGCTAGCAATCCGGTTATGAAGACCAACCACAGACGCATCTTTATACCGTAGGATGACGACTTATTTGCTTAGATAAAAGTTTTACCCAAAAAAATGTGTACCATCCGGGCGTGAGCAAGCACTCTTTGGGTGGCGAAATTTTTCCTTTTTAGGACGTGCTTATGGCGCATGCGTCAATTAACCGTGACGAAATAATGCCAAATAAAAAATATATCTGGTTCCGGTGACATGCTTTAAAAAGTTGGGTAGGTAGGTAGGTTTTGTGTGTGTGTGTTTTACTGAAGCTGGGTGAACGGTTTTCTTTGTATTGTTTGATGTCGTTTGTGTTAAATGTGTAACTTGATGTTGTTTGTATTCTAGTTGGAAGTAGCCATGCAGGATTAATGTCGATGTGTGTTACACTATCTAACATTTGTATGTAAAATTTGGCTCTTTAACTAACCTAACTGCAAGGTAAAATGTTTTATGAACATTTTAATCTATAAGCCATTTATGTGGCTTCATTATTGCAGAGGACCTCAAGGTGCAGGTAAGGAAAGCTTTTCGGTTTCCAAAGGTGAACTGATTCTTCATGAAAATGTTATATATTGAAAATACCACTGTCTATAAACGAGACCTTTTTCGGTGCTTACTAGTACAGTATTTATGCAAGTGTATGAAAACATCATGGGTTGTAGAACATTATAAAGTTTCATGACTGAATATCAGCGTAAAAAGTAGTCGCAATGAATGCTATATATTTAATTATATAGGGTTGCGATAATTCGTACAGTTATTACATTTATAAACAGTTAATATGATGTTTGGGTTCGATCCTTGCTACAATATCTAGTGGGTACTGGTAATAGAAGGCTGTTTCAGCTGAAACTCATACTATGCTACTAAAGTCTCTTAATCAAATGGCTCTAGGTTTAATAGTTCATTATATTATAGCCAACAGCTCTGTTCCAGAAAATAACCAGCACTCCAACCCACACATCTGCTTACAAACAAAAAAAGATTGAATATCCAATGTTACAAAATCAAATAATTGACACATGTTTCTATTATCAAAATTACTTGTTCCTCAATCAAGACAACATATTCTTGTTTCTTAACGTTTTGTTTTATTTTTAAAATTTTAACATGAACGCTTCAAAAACGTTCTCAGAAATTTTCTTCCATATTGAGTAAAAAATCGGACCAAATTTTTTCGTATTCAAATGAACAAAAAATTGAGGGTCGGTTGGTAAAAATAGGTAGGGTCGGGCCACCGGAACCAGACATATTTTTTATTTCGCCTTACTGAAATCCACGTTTATAATATATGATATAAAAAAACGATCTCCTTATTGCAGGAAACCAATTATGACATCGGAAATTTCCGCTAGTATTAGAATGTTTCTATATTAAGATTACTTATTTTTAGATTTGACTCAGACTTTCGTTTTGACTTTTACAGCCCAAAATTAACTACTTGACTCAACATTTTCTAACCGATTTCATTTGCTTATTGATGAAAACCCATGAAGTAAAGATTTTCACTTAGCGCGCGCCCCCACTAATGGCCGCGGACATTTGATTGTTTATGCCTAAATCGCTAAATTTCCTAAAATATTTTTAATATAAACCACTTTTTAAGAAAAAAACATGCCAACAAACAGACTTAAAATGACTTAAACTTCAACTGTAAACACTTCAGTTAATTTTCTTCCAATCTCTCCTCCTGTTGACAAAGTCCACGCCCTTGTAATGTCAAATCCTGGATCCGCCACTAACTGTAGCATAAATAAGTCAACTGATCGATCTCTGGGGTGCGGTCAATTGTATCTTTATGACTGCCTGTGGCAAGGACACTGATCATGGTATGGGTAGGTTTTTTCCACTAAGAGTTGCTATAGTCAAAACTGTCGGCTGATACCACCATGAGGTCATATTCGAGTCTGTTCTCTTTTGTCATGTGTGGAGTTATAACAGTCCCCGGACCATGACATACAATTTTACTCATCTTGCATTATCAAAAATTGCATTGGGTAATATTAAAACTAATTTTAAAAAAATGTTATTGATTTTTAAAGATTTATAAATAATGGCAGCATGATTGATTGATTTACAAAGTGAATTATTTTGGTACATGTATGCGTTGTGTGCCTAATAATGTCAGTTGTTGACATGATGCTATGTGTAACGGGTACCCGGAAGATCTAAAAACCTCTGATCCAACTTTGGATTTGCGAGTCCGGATCCGGCCTGTAGAATTTCGAATCCTGATTGAAGTGCTTGCGTGGCGGCTGTAAAATGTCGCCCCGTACTACATCATAGTTTCAATCTGAACACATCGGACAGTGGGCTACACCACACCATCTCTCTGATGTACGTAGGGGCGCGCCATCTTGGATTTTGGATTACTTAGCACATAGTGATCACCATCCATGTATAGAATGCTATACATGCTATACTTTGCACGATCGCCGGTTAGTCGTAATTGGCCGAGTAGTTCCGAATGCACGTTGTTCAAGATGTTAAGATTGGTTCGTAATCGCCGAACGGCTTTCGTAGGTTTCCGTAATACATTTAATTTACATAGATTCATACACAGATTCATATTTAAAAGACTGTTTAATTTGCTATATAAATTATTTAAAACTTATTAATAATTATATATTAAATAAGCTTAATGCAATGCCTTAATTATTTGTGACATAGTTAATTTAATTGATAACATTTTATACTGTTCTAGCCTTATTCCAAGGCCCATTCATCTAAAGACATGGAGAACAGTAAAATCCTCTTGATGTTTGAAACCATCGTATGCGCCTTGGAATAATGATGGTAAAAATGTAAAACGTTCAAAAATATATCATACAGGAAGTTGTTAAAGATCAATTACATAATTAAAAATAAGTTTTCAACCATATTTACAAGCAGTTAAACATACTCATATAAATATAATGCACTGCCAAATATAGTTATACATGCAGTTAAAATATTAAAGACAACCCAACTATGTTGAAAAAGTGTATCCCGCAAACTAAAATGCATACGAGGCCCCGCTTCTATCCACACGGCTAACCTGAAAGGGCTGGCAAATCCTATGATGAATGATAATTAATAAAATGTCCTTTAAAAAGGAAGGGTTGCCAAGGTGTAGTGAGTGTTGTTGTTTTTTTGGTGAGATTTGGGAACTTTTGTGAACGCTAGTCACAATTGGTCAATCTCCTCACAGTGATTACGTCACGCGTTGCTACTTAAATCTCTGCCTCCAGCAAGGATCACGTGACGATGGAGTATCACGTGAAGTGTTTAGTTTTCTGTATGTATAGTACGTTGTAGTCTTTACAGTACGTAAACCTTTACTTTCATAATTTTATATTTTAAGTTCCTTTTTATTTTTATATGATAAATTAATATTTTTAATTATTATTATTTATTTTTTATAGCAAATATACTATACTTTGAGGAGATAAGTCCAGAAAAAACAACAACAAAAAAATACTATTCGCCTGTATTTGGGTGAAAAACTTGCTGGTGGCAGTGATATAATGTACTGTCAAGGGAAGTAATCACTTTGGGGAGTTGAACAATTGGTACGGTACAGTACAGAGGTTACATGGAGTCCTGGGAAAACCCTATCTGACGTAAATATTCCGGAAGTTAGTATTGGCGGTTCTCAACATTTACAATACAGTGCATAATTATAATATAACGAAATCGGGAACCATCACAGGAAAAGCGGTCATATTGGAACCCTAAAATGAAACGAATCTATGGGTTGCGTCTTTGGACACAACCCAAAAATGCGGAGAAGCAAACGTTTTTATCTGCCCAAAATCAAATACTAATGCTATTTATATAAACATGTCGATTGATAAGACTACATATTCTGTTTCTGTTTTGTCCAAAAACGTAGATCTCAATATTTATTATGTTTAAACAACAAATGTGATTTATAAGTTCTCTATTTGTCATATAACTGCTGTGTTACATCACCTTCACGCACATTTTTAAGTACATCTTTTGTAACTGACTATAAATGTATTGTACTTTTTATGCTAAATAAACTCTTTATAATGTTATGTAATGTTATGTTATATTATGTTATGGTATGTTGCGCAAATGCACGTGTTTTAAGAAAACTGGTAACTGTTCTGTCTTCAGCACGTTTGAACTTTATGTGAAACCTAGCACAAGGTACTCCGTTCATTGTTCTATGCTGGTCAAAGAACTGCATTGTACTTTTTGGCAACTAAAATCCAATAAAATAATAACATTGGCCTCCTTTCTTCCGTTTTTATGTCACCGGATTTGCTTTACTTTAATTAACCATTAAGCGCAGAATAATTATGCTCTTTATTTCTTCCATACAGACCAAAACTGATAGTGTGCACAAAGACGAATAAAACACGTGAACAAGACAATTTAAGAAATAAATGCGAAGTTCAGAGTTGCGCTGCGGTGTTTAACCTTCGCATCTCTAGTTCTAAGCGGACATACGGC
>Ga0224511_10002301_pt1 | contig 12737 bp, 12 predicted proteins | sample SF_May12_sed_USG_2_FD_169988 | JGI IMG/M metagenome (GOLD analysis project Ga0224511, IMG submission 169988) | Sediment microbial communities from San Francisco Bay, California, United States - SF_May12_sed_USGS_8_1 | ecosystem: Environmental > Aquatic > Marine > Sediment | place: USA... | reverse complement strand
GGCGGGGGTTTTTTTTTGTCTGTGTACCCATGTACTGTTTTGAGTGAATGTTTTTACCTTTGGAGCCTGTGCATGATGAATTTAAGCGCATAATCGACATCGTCGAAGCATTAACACAATGAGTCTTCTCATTGAATCCATAGACAAAGCGACCAACCCCGATTGGCTGGTGGTAAGTTTGTGAGGTTCTCTCTCCTTTTTATTGCTTCCCCGCCCAGCTTCGGTCAGAATGGCGTGATGTGGCGTCATTACAACCCCAAATTTATTTCCATATAAAACATGGCAGACAGAACTAACTACGATTCATTACGAGACTTTATCGCCCATCTGGAGTTCTCCGGCGAGCTTGCGCGTATCAAGGAAAAAGTCTCCCCTATTCTGGAGATCACCGAGATAGCGGACCGCGTCTCCAAATCCCCCGGCGGAGGCAAAGCCCTGCTCTTCGAAAATGTGGAAGGCTCCTCCATGCCGGTGTTGATCAACGCGTTCGGCAGCCAAAAAAGAATGGCCATGGCCCTGGGGACCGGCGATATCGAATCGATCGCCGCCGATATAGACGCGCTTATCCACATGAAGCCCCCGGAGACCGCCAGCGACAAGCTGGCCATGCTCCCGCAGCTGTTTCGCTTCACCAAATTCCCTCCGGTGATGGTCTCCGCCAGTCGGGCGCCATGTCAGGATGTGGTGTTGACTGGAGCGGATATCGACCTGCGGTTGATGCCTATTCTGCATTGCTGGCCGGAGGATGGAGGAAGATTCATCACCATGCCGGCGGTGTTCACCAAGTCGCCGGACGGCGCCCGTAATGTGGGGATGTATCGGATGCAGATGTATAACCGGATGACCACCGGGATGCATTGGCACATTCATAAGGACGGCGCCAGCAACTTCCACGAACACGCCCGCGCCGGAAGAGAACGGATGGAAGTGGCGGTGGCCATCGGGGCGGACCCGGCGGTGGTCTTCGCCGCCACGGCGCCGCTGCCCCACGGGGTGGACGAGATGTTGCTGGCCGGCTTCATCAGGGAAAGGCCGGTGAAGCTGGTTAAGTGCCGCACGGTGGACCTGGAGGTCCCCGCCGAGGCGGAGATCGTGCTGGAAGGCTATGTGGATGTGGCGGAGCGCAGAGTCGAGGGCCCCTTCGGCGACCATACCGGCTACTACTCCCTGGCGGACGAGTACCCTGTGTTCCACGTCACCGCCATGACCCACCGCAAGGCGCCGATATACCTGACCACCATCGTGGGCAAGCCCCCCATGGAGGATTGCTATATGGGCAAGGCGACAGAGCGGATATTCCTGCCGCTGCTGAAAACCATTAACCCGGAGGTGGTGGACTACGACCTGCCCTGGGAGGGGGTGTTCCACAACTGCGTGATCGTCTCCATGAAAAAGCGATACCCGATGCAGGCCCGGCGGCTGATGAGCGCGCTGTGGGGCGCGGGGCAGATGAGCTTTGCCAAGATGATCCTGGTGGTGGACGAGAATGTGAACATCCATGATTACAAAACCGTGGCCAGGCTGATGCTGAACAACTTGTCGATCCCGGATGCGCTGGTCCATTCCGAGGGGGTGCTCGACGCGCTGGACCACTCCGCCCCCTTGCCGCTGTGCGGAGCCAAGCTGGGGATAGACGCCACAAGCCGCATAGAGGGAGAACCGGAAGTCCCCTCCCCAGCCGCCGCCCCCACCAAGGCGGATTTCGATTCCGGGTTGATCTGGCTGGCTGGCGCCGAGGAGGTGAGTTCCTTCTCCCTCCCATTAATGGATGTGAAAAATCCTTTGCTGATCATCTCTGTGAAGAAAAGAGAGGCGGGAGACGCCTTGAAAATAGCTCGCCAGGCGGCGGAGGCGGACAAGGGACGCGCCTTCCGGATAATCCTGGCCCTGGATGAGGAGATGGATGCGGCCGACCACTCCGCGGCGCTGTGGAAGTTTTTCAATAACTGCGACCCGAAACGCGACATCGTGCAGAGTGACGGACGGCTGTTTATCGACGCCACCGCCAAGCTGCCGGATGAAGGGCATGGCAGGGAATGGCCCAATGAGATCGTGATGGACCGGAGTACAGTCGAGAGAGTTGACGAGCTTTGGCCCAAGCTTGGGCTGGGGGATTAAATCGCTCTTTCACACAGCCGGGCATTGACAACGCCCTTTCCCGGTTCTATAGGTTATTCATGAGAATAAACTTGAATGTGGAGGCGTGAAAATTAAATGAATACGATGAAAACCGGCTTTTTGCTGACGGCCATGACCCTTCTCTTTATATCCATAGGTCGAATTGTCGGTGGGGAACAGGGGATGGTTATCGCGTTTGTGATCGCCATCGGAATGAATTTTTTCTCATATTTCTACAGCGACAAAATGGTGCTGCGGATGTACCGCGCCCAGCCTATCACCGAATCTGAAGCCCCCTGGGTATTCCAGGTGGTGCGCGAGCTTTCCATGAAAGCGGGCATCCCCATGCCCCGCATATACCTGATCCCGGACGATCAGCCGAACGCTTTCGCCACCGGGCGCAATCCGGAACACGCAGTGGTGGCTGTCACTCAGGGGATCACCCGCATCCTGGACCGCGACGAACTGGCCGGAGTGCTGGCTCACGAGATCGCCCATGTGAAAAACAGGGACATCCTGATCGGTACCATCGCCGCCACCTTTGCCGGCGCCATCAGTATGCTCAGCCATTTCGCCTTCTTTTTTGGTGGGCGGGATCGCGACTCCAACCCCCTGGTGGGTCTGGCTTTGATGATCCTGGCGCCTGTCGCCGCCATGCTGGTGCAGATGGCCATCAGCCGCTCCAGGGAGTTTGAGGCGGACAAGACCGGCGCCATGTTGATGGGGCGCCCGGAGCCTTTGGCCAGCGCCCTGCAAAAGCTCAATGGCGCGGCGCGGACCATACCCATGGACGCGGAACCGGCCACTGCGCATATGTTCATCGTCAACCCGCTATCCGGGAAAAGCATGGCCAGCCTCTTCTCCACCCATCCCCCGATGGAGGAGAGAGTGGCGGCTCTGATGAGCCTGCGCGAAGCCACCATTTAACTGGTAGGGTGGTCGGCTCCGGCCCGACTAGTCGGACTCCGTCTAGTCGGGCACAGTGCCGCATTCGGACCTCTCTCTTTGGGTGGGTAATACATTTCATCGGAATATCAGTGGGCGTGGTGAGGTGGTATGCAGGCTTGGTGTAGTTATTATTATACTGCCTGCCGCAAACGCGGGAGGTAGATTTATTGGAACTATGCATATTCTGATGCTGGTTACCAATTTATCTGGGGGGCTTATGAGAAAAGCGTTTTTGAAATGCAGGTTGTTATTCGTTTTGCTGTCGCTGGGATCGGCCCAAACAGACAATGCGTGGGCTGCCACTATCACTGTCGACACCACTGCGGACATCGTTGCCACGGACGCGGCCTGCTCGCTGCGAGAGGCGGTGAATAATGTCAATGCGATGGCGGATACCACCGGGGGCGACTGCGTGGCCGCCACTGGCGGAGACATCATATCCCTCCCCGCCGGGAGATACACACTCACCGGCGCGACAGGTGATGACGCGAACCTCTCCGGCGATCTGGATATTTCAAACGCCGTCACCATCAAGGGCGCCGGAGCGGCCAAAACAATAATCAATGGAAATGGCGCCGTTACGGCAGACGGAGTAATTCAAGTGCAAACCGCCGTGGGCCTTACGGTGGATAGGATTATGATCACGGGGGGGCAGGCCAGTGGCCAAAATTGCCCCTATAATAAAAACCCTGATTGCTTCGGTGGAGGCATTTATTCCCAAGGCGCGGTTACAGTAACAAAAAGCACCATCTCCGGCAATGCGGCAACTACGGCGGGCGGCGGGATGACTGTATTTAAGGGCCTATTGACGGTTACCAACTCCACAATCTCCGGCAACGCATCCGGTGATGGAGGGGGTATAGCAGGCCTCGGTCCAACAGCGATCAGAAACTCCACGTTCTCTGGCAATGAAGCGGGGCGAGGTGGTGCCTGTATTCTGAAAATGCTTTAACGGTCAGCAACTCCACATTCTCCGGAAACCAGGCTTCACGAGGTGGTGGAATTTCTCAAGAAGGTCATATGACCGGGCCCCGCCATAACGCCACAATCACCAACTCCACCTTTATTGGCAATAAGGCAAGGGTTTCTGGCGGTGGGATAAGTGTCGATGACGGGGACACCCTGACGGTCACCAACTCCACAATCTCCGGCAACACTGCTGGCTGGGTGGCGGTATCTCTAGCTCCGGCACCACGATTAACGGGGGCATAATGACGATTACCAACTCCACGATAGTGGGTAACACTGCGCAAAGATCAGGAGGGGGAATAGACGTCGGCAGTATCGCAGTATTAGAAAACAACATCGTGGCGGGGAATACGGGTGCCGGGGATTGCGGAACCTGGTCTGGAACATTAACATCCTCCGGCTACAACATAGACAGCGATGGAACCTGCGGTCTTAATGCGACCGGTGATTTACCGAATACTCTTCTGGCTGATATAAACATGGGAGCCTTGGCCAACAATGGTGGGAAGACCCAAACACATGCCCTGCTCACCGGTTCGGTGGCCATAGACGCAGGCTCTTGCGTCACTGGCGCCGACCAGCGCGGGATATCCAGGCCTCAAGGCATTGCCTGCGATATCGGCGCTTACGAGGTGAAACAATTCCCCTTGAACATAACGGTGACCGGACTTGGGACCGTAACCGCCCCGCCAAGCGCGGGCGCAGGCGCTGGAATCGACTGCAAACCGACATGCGCGGATAATTATCCCGCCGGAGGCCAGGTCACCCTCACCGCCGTTCCGGGCAAGAAAATGGTGACCACCTGGGGTGGGGACTGCGTTGGCGTTTTGACGAACGTCTGCTCCTTGACAATGGACGCGGCAAAAAGCGTCAGTGTCAGGTTCGCCGCCACACCCACTCCGCCACCTCCGCCCCCGCCACCAGCGGCCCCTCCGCCCGCGAACCCAGCGGCCCCTCCGTCAGCGAGCCCAGCGGCTCCCGAGCCGGAGCCTGGACCAGCGAACAAACCGCCCAGCCACTCCGGCGGCGGCTCATGGCTTGTCTTCCCCCACGATGGAGACATGCGTAAGGGTAGCGCGGCGTTCATCTGGAAGCAGCTGGAGGACCAGGACGGGGACGACATACTGTACCTGCTGTATATTTGTCCTGACGGTGAATTCGAGACCTGTCAGCCGATCCGGCAGTCGCACGGCTCCAACGCAGGGCGTCACGCTTACTATGAGGGCTTGGCGGCAGGTGGCACGGCGGCTTTTGCGTTGCTGATAGGGTTTGGGTTCACCTCGGGTGGCCGCCGCAGGTTGGCGTTGATAATCGCCATGCTGGCTCTATCCGGGTCGATGACCATCATTGCCTGCGGCCGGGGGAGCGATCGCCAGGTTTCATCCAGATTCACCTGTCCTGGCTCCGCCGTGGACGAGCTATGTATGGACGAAATGTCCCTGCCGCAGGGGCGGTTTCAATGGAAAGTGGTGGCGGACGACGGACACGGTGGTGTCATAGAGTCAGAAGTACGAAACCTCTCTGTGAAGTAGAACTGCGATTGTCAAAGTCCCCCGGGCGGCCTGTCCGGGGGCTTTTTTTGCTGTGCCGTTGGCGTACGGAGCGCCCGTTGGCGCATGCGGGTGGGGAGCGCCACGTTTGCGCGTTTGTTGCGGCCTCTTCCCTCCCCAATCTGGTAAAATGCGGGTTTGAACAAAACATCAGGGAAAGATGCGAGCGTATATTGTACGAAGGTTGATGATGGTCCTCCCGATGATGATCGGTATCACCCTCATCTCGTTTGCCATCATCCACCTGGCCCCAGGCTCGCCCACCCAGGCGATGACGGATCTGAACCCTAACGTCTCCCCCGAGTCGATAGTCAAGCTGCGCCAGATGTATCATCTGGACGAGCCGATATATATCCAATACTGGCTATGGCTCAAGAAGGTGGCCGTCCTCGATTTTGGCGACTCCTTCTCCCAGGACGCCCGACCGGTGCTGGATAAAATACTGGAGAGGTTGCCGATCACCCTGCTGATCAATATCCTCTCTCTTGCTGTCATCTTCTTGATCTCGATCCCCATCGGTGTCCTCTCCGCCACCCATCAATATTCTTATTTCGACAGAATCGCCAGCCTCTTCGTTTTCTTCGGGTTCTCCATGCCCACATTCTGGTTCGCCCTGCTGCTGATGATCTTGTTCGGAGTATGGCTCGACTGGCTCCCCATCTCCGGCGTGGTCTCGATGAACCATGCGAACCTGAGCCCTTACGGAAAGTTCATGGATTACTGCACCCATCTTTTGCTGCCGGTCTCCATGTCTGCGCTCACCAGTCTGGCGGGGATGAGCAGGTTTACTCGCCAGAGCATGCTGGAGGTTATCCGTCAGGACTACGTCACCTGCGCCAGGGCAAAAGGGCTGTCGGAGCGGACGGTTATATATAAACATGCCTTAAAGAACGCCACTTTGCCCATCATCACGCTCATCGCATTGTCGATCCCAGGGCTCATCGGAGGATCGGTGATTTTCGAAACCATCTACTCCATCCCAGGCACGGGCCAGCTTTTCTATCAGGCTGTCATGGGTCGGGACTATCCTTTGGTGATGGGATCGCTGGTGATTATGGCGTTTTTGACGCTTTTTGCCAACCTGCTGGCGGATGTGAGCTACGCCATGGTGGACCCGAGGATTCATTATGAGTGAAAAAGCCCCCAGGACGTTCAGTCGTATTTTCAAGGAGCGCTTTATGAGCGACTGGCTGGCTGTGGCGGGCGCTCTGATCGTGGCGGGACTTTTCTTTGTCGCGGTCTTCGCCCCGTTCCTGGTCCAGCACAAGCCGGAGTTTATCAACGCGAAGGATATCCTCTCGCCACCATCCGCCGAGCACTGGCTGGGTACCGACGACCTGGGGCGCGATGTCTTCGCCCGGATGGTGTATGGCGCGCGAATATCGCTGTCTGTGGGGTTCGTCGCGGTGGGGATCGCCACGGCTATTGGCCTGGTGCTAGGCGCGCTGGCCGGCTACTTCGGCGGCTGGATGGACGAAATCATCATGCGGTTTGTCGATATCATGCTCACGCTGCCAACGTTCTTTCTGATTCTGGCGGTCATCGCGTTTTTGAGCCCGAGTATATATAACATCATGATCGTCATCGGTGTCACCAGTTGGATGAGCGTGGCCAGGCTTGTGCGGGCCGAGTTTTTGTCTCTGAAGGAGCGCGACTTCGTCAATGCGGCAAGGGCTATCGGTGTGTCAGACATGGGCATTATCTTTCGACATATCATGCCAAACGCCCTGGCCCCGGTGCTCGTCTCCGCCACCTTGGGAGTGGGAGGAGCCATCCTCACAGAGTCGTCCCTTTCGTTCCTGGGGATAGGTGTCCAGCCCCCCACACCAAGCTGGGGCAATATCCTCACCCAGGGCAAGGACTACATTGAAATCGCATGGTGGCTCTCCGTCTTTCCAGGATTGGCCATCCTTATCACCGTCATGGGATACAACCTGCTGGGCGAAGGCCTGCGAGACGCTATCGACCCAAGACTCTATCGGTAAACCCACTACGTTTGGATAGTGGCGGAATTCTTTCATTGAGAAAACCTTTTTTGGAAAAAAGGCTTTCTCAAACTCTTTCCAAAAAACTCCAGTTGTCCTCCAGCCCCCAGGCAAGCCTGGGGCATGGGGGACAGCTAAAAGTCTTTGGAGGGGGTTTGGGGGCACTTTCCACCAGAAAGGGTCACCCAAGGAAATATTCTTCCACTATCCAAACGTAGTGGATTTATCGGAGACTGGTCAGGTATTTGGCCCAACTTTGGACGTGGCTATCCGGGGTATTGGCCGGGGTCATGGTAAAAAGCAGGTTTTTCGGTTTTCGAGGTTGGCGCAGAAGTCGCATACCCGCCATGCTCAGTGGTCTGTTTCCTTTTTTCAGGTTGCACTCCCGGCAAGCCGCCACTACGTTTTCCCAGGTGGATTCTCCTTGTCTGCTGCGAGGGATCACATGGTCTATGGTCATTTTCACCCCGGTCGCGCCGCAATACTGGCAGGTGTGACCATCGCGCCGCAGCACGTTTTTTTTTGAGAAAGAGACCGATGCTTTATAAGGGCGATTAATAAAGCGCCGCAGTTTTATCACCGTGGGCAGCCGATAGCTGGTGGAGCAAGTGCGGAAGTGGAACCCGTCGAATTCCAGCGCTTCGGCTTTACCCAGAAGAAAGAGGATGAGGGCGCGTCGGGCGCTGGTAAACTGCAACGGCTCATACGTGCTATTTAATACCAGCGACCTTAGGTGTTCCATTTTTCAGCCCATGGGGTAAATTTCCGCCATTCTATTGCCAGGACTTGGAACAAGTCAAACTAGAATTGTGTCGCGGGGGGTAGTCTACCGGCTTGTCACCCTGTGGCCTGCCACCCTGTGGCCTGCCACCCTGTGGCCTGCCACCATGTGGCTTGCCACCACACGATTATCGGTCAACCTTTTACCGCCTATAATCACCGCCACGTGGATCAGAGTCTTCTTGCCAAAGATATCCGGGTCCAGGGTGTCCGCATCCACCACTGCGGCGAAGTCCACTGTGATCAAGGGCTCGGTGGTCAGCAAGGTCACCAGCTCCTTAGTCAGCGCCATTCTGTCGACGCCGCCGCTGCGAATCCTCGTTTCGATAGCCAGCAGCGCCTTCGGGATGGTTGATGCCGCCATTCGTTCCTCGGGTGTCAGCAGGGTGTTGCGGGAGGAGTGGGCCAGCCCGTCGCGCGCTCGGATGGTGGGGCCTGCGATGATCTTCACGGGGAAGTTCAGGTCCGCCACCATCCTGCGGATGAGGGCCAACTGATGAGCGTCTTTGCGGCCGAAATAGGCGCGGTCCGGCTGGATAATGTTGAACAGTTTCGCCACCACTGTGGTCACTCCCCGGTAGTGCCACCGGATAGACTTTCCCTCCAGCCTGCCTGCCAGGCCCACCACTTCCACTTGGGAGTCAAAACCCTTCGGATACATATTCTCTTGCTCCGGCGCGAAAAGAAAATCTACCCCCGCCGAATTCAACAGTTTCTTATCAGCTTCAATATCTCTTGGGTACGCCTGATACGCCTTAGGTTTGAACTGCAACGGATTGACGAATATAGAGACCGCCACCATGTCGTTTTCCCTCCTGGCTTTTTTTATCAAGGACAGGTGCCCCTCATGCAGGCGGCCCAGGGTGGGGACAAGGCCCACGCTTGCGCCAGCTTGGCGAAGGCCCGCCATGGCCTGGGTCATCGTCGCAGGTTTTCTAATTGTTTTCATAGGGTATTGGCAATAACATATAGTTGTCCGTACAAATAGACTATGGAAGAGTTAATCGGCTGACAAGGATAAAAACCGCCGACCCTGTCACGGGTGACTTGTCACGGGTGGTTGGCGGACGGCTGTAGACACGAAGAACGTAACAATATTGGAGGCTAACATGAAAATCACAATCCTAAAGGGGCCGGTCATGGCATTGGCTATGATGTCTTTCGCCGCTTGCCAGTCCACCGAGCCAACCGCAGTAGTCACCGGTACCGGAGGGCCTTCCATGCAGCAGGCCCAGATGGAGCAGTATAACGGGCCGAGAGCGCGCATCGCTGTGAACAAGTTTTTGATCAAATCGGCGTCGGGCCATGGGCAGCTGGGCCAGGGGCTGGCGGATATGCTCACCACCTCGTTGTTCAACTCCAACAGGTTCATCGTGCTGGACAGGCAGGACCACCAGGACTTGATGGCCGAGCAGGACCTGGGCGCCTCCGGCAGGATGAGGGAAGGGACGGCGGCTCCTATTGGGCAGATGGAAGGCGCCGAGCTGTTGGTCACCGGAGCGGTGACCGCTTTTAAGGATGATTCAGCGGGAGTTACCGCCGGCATAGGAGTCCCCACAGGTGGTGGCTTCTTTGGGCTGGGTGGCAGCGGCAAAAACGCGTATATGGCCATAGACATCAAGGTGGTGGACACAAAAACCGGTCGCCTGGTGGCGGCCACCACAGTGGAAGGTAAATCCACAGACTGGTTCGTCGGCTTCGGCGGATTTGTAGGCGGGGTCGGCATCCCTGCCGGAATCGGCGTGTACCAGAACACTCCGGCGGAGAAGGCGATCAGGGTGTGCATAGTCAGGGCTGTGGAGTATATAGCCTCCATGACCCCGGCGCAGTATTACCACTAAACGATCAAGTGGCCGGGCGCCCGAGCCCGGCCTTTTCCACAGGAGGTATAACCGATGAAGATATCCACTGTATTGGCCATGGTCACAGCGTTGGGCCTCATGGCGGTCAGCCCCGCCGACGCCGGGGTGCTGTCGAAATCCACAGCCAAGATCACCCAGCTGCGGATAGTCCATTCCGGCCCTTCCAGCTCTATGGGAGAGGCGGCTTCTTTCCGGGCAAGAGGCGGCGGCCAGGGGCTCGCTGGTAAATCCCACCCGGCCCTGGATGGCCCGTCCAATCCGGGAACATGGGGGGTGTATTCAGACTATATCGGCCCTGGGGATATCAACCGGCTTCTGAGCATAGAAGTGTACCTGGACTCGTATAATAGAATCGCCGCAGTCAAGATATCCCGAGAATCGTATACCGGAGACATCGTCACTTCACTTTTCACCGGGATCGTGGAGTTTTCCATCCAGACTTTGAAGCCAGGCTCCAGCAGGCCCAGCAAGAAAACGTCGATAACGGTCCGTACGGCGGACGGCATCACCTTCCCCTGATGACTCCGCGTCGATAAATGCGGGCTCTGGTAATGGGGGCGGGCGGTGAGCCACGGCTTGTCACAGAGCGTCCCCGCCCCGTCATCAGCGCCGGGCAGGCGTTGATCCGGATGACCATGGCGGGAATCTGCTCCACCGACCTGGAGATCGCAAAAGGATACATGGATTTTTCCGGTGTTTTGGGGCACGAGTTCGTGGGGGTGGTGGAAGAGGTATCAGACAAGTCTGCGCCAGGCGAGCCTGTACCAGGCGAGCCTGTACCAGGCAAGCCTGCGATGGTGGGCAAAAGGGTGGTGGGGGAGATCAACATCCCGTGCCGTTCCTGCCCCGCTTGCACCGCCAGAATGGGGAACCATTGCCCCACCAGGGGTGTCCTTGGCATTGTGGGTGTGGATGGAGCCTTCGCCGATCACCTGACTCTTCCTGTGGAAAACCTCCACCAGGTTCCTGATAATGTGAGCGACCAGGCGGCGGTATTCACCGAGCCTTTGGCCGCGGCGTTTCGGATACTTGAGCAGGCCGATATTCGACCGGGCATGAAAGTAGCGGCGCTGGGGGTAGGGCGGCTGGGCCAGCTGGTGGTCCAGGTTCTGGTGGCCGAAGGGGCGGATGTGACCGCCATTGGCCGCAGCCGGGAGAAGCTGGAACTTCTGAAGGGTGTGGCGGCCACCACGGCGCTGGACACCGAGGTTACCTGCAAGGCGTTGTTTGACGTGGTGGTGGATTCCACCGGGGCGCCGGAGGGGCTGGCCCGAGCCATGGAGCTTGTGCGTCCATGTGGTACAATCATTCTGAAGACCACCGTGGCCGCGCCCGCTCGGCTGGATACGAACAGGCTTGTGATCGACGAGATCACAGTGATCGGATCGCGGTGCGGGCCGTTCGACAAGGCTTTGCGGGCCCTGGCGGAGGGAACAGTTGACCCGGCTCCGCTTGTTTCGGCGACGATGAGCCTGGGGCAGGCGGAGGAGGCGATGCGGATTGCGGCCATGCCTGGCGCCATCAAGGTTCTCCTGCATGCGTAATGAAAGCGATTTTTATGAAAACTATTGGAACTGGATATTGAATGTACCCTGAGCTTTTGACTGTCGGCCCCCTGACATTCCACACCTACGGCCTGCTGGTGGCTGCCGGGTTTTTGACCGGCATATGGTGGATGGCCCGGCTGGGGGAGCAGGAGGGGATATCCAAAGACGATATGTACGACATCGCCTTCTGGGTGGTGTTGGCGGCGCTGGTGGGATCCCGGATTTTTTTCGTCATCGTCAACTATCCGCAATACCTGGATCACCCGCTCGACGCGTTGAAGATATGGACCGGCGGGCTGGTGTTTTATGGCGGCCTGATCGGCGCCGCATGCGCCATGGCGGTGATGGTGCGGATAAAGAAACAGAGACTGTGGAAGCTGGCGGATATCGCCGCACCCGCTGCCGCCCTGGGCCACTCCATAGGCAGGCTCGGTTGCTTTTTCGCCGGATGCTGCTATGGCCTGAAAACCGATGTCCCCTGGGCGGTGACCTTCACCAACGTAAAAACCATCGCCCCCATGGGTGTGCCGCTGCATCCCACCCAACTGTACGACTCTTTTAATGAGCTAACCATTTTTCTGATACTGACGGCTTTGCGGCCATACAAGAAATTCGAGGGGCAGCTATGGTGGATTTGGCTCGGTTTATACGCCATCGGCAGATCGGTGGTGGAAATGTATCGAGGAGACCCCAGAGGGACAGTTTTTGACGGGGCGTTAACTACCAGCCAGGCTGTGGCGGCGGTGGCGCTGACCGTGGCTGTGACAATGCATATATGGAATTGGCGGAAGCTGACGGCCCGATCATAGTCCCCCCGGAGGCGGTCGGCCAGAGGGTGGATATGTTCGTGGCTTCACAGGTAAAAAAGCTTTCCCGCTCCAGGGCGCATGCCTTGCTGGGGGAGGGCGCCATTCTGGTCAATGGCGGCAAGGTCCGCCCCTCCCACAAGCTTTCGGAAGGTGACGCGGTGAGCGTTAT
>Ga0224511_10002300_pt1 | contig 12739 bp, 8 predicted proteins | sample SF_May12_sed_USG_2_FD_169988 | JGI IMG/M metagenome (GOLD analysis project Ga0224511, IMG submission 169988) | Sediment microbial communities from San Francisco Bay, California, United States - SF_May12_sed_USGS_8_1 | ecosystem: Environmental > Aquatic > Marine > Sediment | place: USA... | reverse complement strand
ACGATGCATAGATAGTTCAATTGGCTTACTTTCACATAACATATACAATTAGGATTTTTCAAACGAAACAAAAACAACTGGTTGAATTATTTATCAGCTAAAAGATCAGTATACATTCTTTAGTATTGCTGACGAAAACTTACATTCATTGTAGATAAAGTAGAAGTCGCATAACTATTGAAAATAATAACTAGCATTTTCATTTTTAAAACATAATAAAAAAAGAATTATATATCTACCTGCATCGCATGCGTTTGTGGACGATTCAAAGGTGTATCCATTACGACATGAACAACTGTAGCCTCCTGGTATGTTAACACAGAGCTGGTCGCACGAATCCAAAGCCTCTTCGCATTCGTTCACATCTACAAAATCGATAAATAAACATGTAACTGTTAAATGCTTTGGCATTACTATTAACAATATTTGGACTACATTTCACTTGCAATAAGACTACAACCGATAACATACCATTGCATTGAGTGTTGTCTTGGTTACTGACTCGGTACCCATCGTTACAAGAGCAAACGTAACTTCCTTCAGTGTTCCTACAGATCTGGGCGCATCGTTGCGGTATTTGGGAACATTCATCTACATCTGCAATCACACTTGTTCAACTTACAATATGGACATCTTAAGTGCACATTACAATATGACTTAGGACTTCATCGACATAGTTATGTAAACAAATGAAACGGGATATGATTTTTGTACTTTAAGATATCAATACCAAACTCCTTTTTCATAATTGTTATCGGGACAATTTGTGGTCTGGTTGTGCGACAAACACACCTTTAATATGATGTGGCTGCATTAAGCTTTTAATCAGATTTTTCTCGTTCTTCACATTCCTTGCTATAAAAAATAAGTCTAATGTTGTCGGTACAAAACATCTAAAACCCATGTTTCGGCCTTAAAGTGATTTGACTACACTGTCTAATGCACGAATTGGGACTATACAAACCAAATATCTAAAATGAATTGACACGTGTGGCCTACCTATACAAGCGGTCCCGTTTTCTGTATAACCTGTTGGACATAGCCCACAGCGGTGCGACCGTCTGAGTCGAAGCTGTTCGGAGACATTCAAGTTAAAGCAGTCTTGTCCAACAAGGCAAGGATTCTGTTTACAACCGGCCTTTACTTCTTCGCAGTCATAGCCTTGAATTAAGAGACAAATTGTATTTCAAACTTAGAAACAGTAACTGTTAACGTAAATCATTAGTTATCAATTATTATTCATAAAATTCTTTTGCTTTTGCGTGTGGATTGTATAGAAAGTACAAGAAAAATCTTAATAATATTTTTATATACCTTCATACTGATCATCACAGATACACTTAGCGTATTTAAAATGGGGATGATTTCCTTGACCTCTGTCATGTGTGTCATTTGTGCAGTAACCATGACCACTGCATCCAGTACAAAGTGTTAGCTTCACCCGTATCACACTGCTCTTATTTGTGTTCGGATCTATCGCAATTATCCTAAAATGTTTATTATTATTGTTACTGTATAGCCACAATTAAATTCTAATATCCATCGGGGTTAACGATTTCAATATATTTATAAAAAAAACAGAAATTGCAATTCGCCCTGAGGAACATAAGACATACTTTACATCTAACGGGTCAGCTGTAAGCACTGGTAGCATGATCATTTCTGTCGTAGCAGTACTAAAGGGTACCCCATTCACCAGTATTTCCACCCTGACCGTTTCCAAATCCACGTTTATATGACACTGGAGTGATTGTCCTGTAGTGACAAAAATGCGGCCGGAACACCCCTTCAGCGTTGGCGTTGATTTTTCTGGAAAAAAACACAACAATTATTGCATAAACATGAATAATAATAAACACTTAAGAAAACTTCCAACGCCCCCATATTTACTTTCGAATTTAAGCATTATCAGGAGGAGTAGGGTTATAAATTTTCACGTATGTGCATTTTCATTTAAACTCGTCTTAGAGATATTCTTAGAATTATCGAGTTTAATTGACTAAAGTGACTTCCGGGCGTCACTGAAGATTTTGACCTTACGTACCACCGTACTACACTGATATTAACAATATTTCAAATTTGGCTGTAAATGATTAACATTGAATAAGGTAATAAAACACACCAAAATTAGTCGAATAAATGCATAACAAAGTTCACATGCAGAGTATCTTTAAGAAGCTGTTACGACACACACGCATGCTAAAAACTTAAAACAAACACGTTTTAGTATGGTTCGCTTAAAATTATTTTAAATATTGAATATTAGGTATTTGCTTGCTATGTTCTGTAAAAATGTCATTCCCCAACAAAATCATGTCGGGTAACGTTAATTTCGTATTGATGACGTCACAAATTGTGGTGACGTTTCCTTAAGTACGGTTTATTCTTGTGATTCAGAAGTTTGCAATAAATGTTGGAAACAATATATGCTATCACGTTTTGACAACGTTAAGATAATACACATGCTGAATATTGATTTTTTAAATCTCAAACATCGAGCAAAAGTGTCCTGCCAAACCGGAATTGCATTAAATACGCATGCAAACACACTTTTGTACGACTCCACATGCCCTGAAAATATGGGAATTGGGTCCCATAATAAGGGAAATCGTTTAATCATGCGACTGGAGTTGCTCACTTCAAATTAAACTGATGAAAGGGAAAGTTGCTAAAATGAAAGTTTTTCGTGCATTGTTAATATGCATTTTTACGAAATAAAACACTATTATGGTAGCGTTTCTTGAATCAATAATGGTTGGTGTTAATTATTCATTACGTTCTATTTAAAATAAACAAGTGTTTAACTACTTATGGGATTTATTCTGCACATGAAAGCCAATCAAAGTTTGTGTATAAAAAATAGGGTCGTGTCCTTAAAAGAATATTTGCTTAAAAATGATGAGCGTATGTTTTCAAAATTCAGAAAATGCTTTTAAATGCCTTGAACTTGTTACTTTAAATTTTATATTACTCAGATAGTTTTCTTAGAATATATCGGCAAAAATAATAAAGGGGGCATAATAACTTTTTAGTAGTATATGATCAAGTTTTATTTGCTACTCTAAATGAGATTATTATTTTTTTAAGAAAATAAAATTATGTTATTCTTTGCATGTTGTAACATAAATGTTTTATATAAGGCAAGTGTGGGAAAATTATGTAAATGGCCTACACTGAAAATCAACACACTCAGTTTGATAAAACAAATGAATACATGTACATGTTTAAGTGGAATATAGAATATTTAAGTAAGTAAATCGTATGCTAAACTTAATTGTAGATATAATAAACAATAATAACAACATTAGATAAATGAAAAACACAAACCAATTTCCTTTAAAGCTGATTGTTGCTCTTTGTCCTTGTTCAACGTTTGCTCGGCTACTTGTTCATCAGTAAATATGTAGTCAAAAATACATTGGATTCGTGACGCGTCTCCACATTTGAGCAAAGCTTCATTTCTCAATGTTTGGTTCTTTACCTCGTCAAGAAAATAAGGCACATAACTGGCGTTATGGTAATCGGAATGTCTTGTTCCGTTTCTGTACACAAACGCTGACTCAGATCCAATTTCCCCTGTAACATGTTAGATTGTTAAACAAGTAACATTTACAAACCATTTACGTATATTTCAGTTTTGTTTTAACATAATATTTAACATAATTGTATATTTGATTTCCTGGTGATTATGTCTAAAGATACAATCGAATGGCTTTAGTATGAACTATTTAACAATAATATAAGTAATGAATACAAGTTATTATGCCAAGGTCATTGCAACATATGTTGTAATAAAAAAGAAATATTCCATTATATTTTAGCAAATTATGATTTTTTACATTTTTATGCATGAAAAAGTTATGCATTGCTCTTACATGTACTTTTAACACAAACGCAAACAATAAATTCTACATTATTACTAACATGCAATGTATATTTCTTACATTATGTGTATGTAAATTAATACAAATTGAGCAGATGTTTAATGAGGAAAAATACAGATAAAGATCTGTGTTATGTTTATGAGCACCATAACATAAAAACCCAACACACCGTATAAGAAGAAACACGTGAAAAGACGTAACACACCTTAAACATGAACCTTTTTTATATTTTAATATTTTAATACTTTTTACTGTTGGGCATAAAATCAGTACGTTCAAATATTGAATGAAATTATCTTTAGTGATGATGCTAATCCTAATGATATTATGGATCGTTAGATTAAAAAAAAATATTACTAGCGTTTGTTTTACGTACAAGATGCAAACTTACATTCACTGGCGTAGGCGAATATTTCTCTCTCATTTGCATTAGGAGAGAGGAACGTTCCATTAGGAGCTCGGAAATCATTGTTTGGGTCGCCGTCATAATTCCCCAACAACCCTTTCACTTTGTTTCTGTATCTTTGAGGGACGAAGGTACTTATAGCTAATGTCTGCGCCGCGACACTAACGTTAAACGAAAACCCTGGCATAACAAAGTACATGTTTGACATTTGAGATAATAATGATCTACTTACATTTAGTAAAGAACACTTGTTCAAATGTACATAGTTATGGTTGTTTTATAAAAATAGACTTCCGCTCATGCGCTAGGGGGGTTAGTGGTATGGCATCTTTCTTTACCACTGATGAACAGCTTCAATAAAACCGAGGCTGCTGTTTTCCCATGGAGACTATGCTTCTTGAGGGGTTTCCCTTTCATCCGATCAAATATAAACAATGCTGTATTTTTTTTATATCCGTTTATACCATTTACTATAACATACGTTCACATTCTAAAATATTTGAACTATTCTTACCACTGTGTGGGAACAGAGCTGTATATATGTTGTTGTTCACAGTGATAACCACTGTGCCTGAATTATGTACATAACCCGTTTCATGCTTAGCACGCGCTTGAAGGGTTAAATCCATTAGGTTGTCATAAAGTATTACTCCTACAAAACAGGTCAAATTATATCCAAACATCAACAACATATCGTTTTGTAAAGAAAATACATTCCTTTTTAGTTTAATAAATATTTATATAAGACACTATAAATGTCAGTATTATGTTTTAAAAAGGGTTATTAAGTCACAAATATGAAGACACAAGACTAACAAGCATAAAGTGATGTAATAAAGACAACACTGAATAACAAAGACCTTCTTTTTTGTCGTCTAATTCAAAATGAATTCTTGCACCAGTTGGTCCTTCTACGGCTGCAAATGCGCTGAATATCGTCGCCATTGAATATTTCCCATTGTCTTGTATTGGTCTAGATGTCCGCCCTTGGATGTCAAAGGTCACATTTTCTGTTCTCACTTGCAGTAGGGTATACTCACCAAGACCATTGAACGTAAAATTAAGATTGTCAAGCGTTCGGATGTGGGGATCACCCCAACAAATACCTAGAATATAAACACATGTTTACAGCATATACATGTACACACATAATAATATATTCAATTTAATAAAATCTTGCCATCGGCATCAACGGATAACGTTAATCCAGCACGATAATTCGTAAGTATACATAAAAGACAAGATATCTTACCCACCAAGGGTATACATGGCATAGCTCATTCCATTTACTTACCCAAAATATACGAGGAATGTTCATAGCATGTTCCTGAAGGATGTAGTTCAGTATATAAATCACATAGATCTGAGCCATTGCAGCACCATTGTTTAGGCTGAACGTCCAGTTGTATGTGTTCTCTTTCAAACTGGGGATGGCGTATCAATAAACTACCGCCTATAGGAAAGTAGTCTGCGAACAACCCCCTTTCTTTGTCGTAGCAGCAAGTCTCAAATTATACAAAGTAACACATTTACTATTTCTTACTAAAGCTAATATTATTTCTGTTTCACTATTTGAAATCTAACAATTAGCCTGAAAATGCCGAGTTTTATTTGACTATGTTTAGACAAAAGGATTTTTTTAACATATCCCTATATAACTTTATATAGAACTGATGACCCCCCACCCAACTTGTGAGGCCCTTTTGACCCTGGGGCATACTTTTAACAATATTTGTAGATAACTATTAGATAATGTTACATACCAACTATCAGAGCTATATTGTTTGTGGGTTTTGACAAGACAATTCTTTTAAGATTTAAAAGATATCTTTCGGCTGTCATGACCAGAATTGTTCATAAATTTTTGAACAACTTTAGTAGAGCTTCATGCAAAGCACATTCCTGCCAAAAGATGAAGGCGAAAAAGTTGTTTAAAGAAATTGTTGACGCAGGGACGGACGGACGCACACACGCACGGACGATAAACAACGGACCATGTGCAATCAGAAGAGCTCACTTTGAGGACATTGTCCTCAGGTGAGCTAAAAACGTAAAGGCATCAGGAAGGACTTGCACATACACACCTTTCCAAAAACATCAAACGCACTTCCTTGCCACAAATAATAGCATATACGGTCCGCTCCCTCAATCGTTCTCCATTTCCACCACGGATCAAAGGACATTGATGTCAAATCACAAGGACACTCAGGCAGTTTCTTGGCAACTGTATCGATATCTTGTTTCATGTGCTTTGTTTCGTGATACCAAGATACACACTGTACAGCAGTGTTGGGCAACAACGTCGTGCCGTCTGTTAGACGCTTCACAAGAATCCCAGAAATACCTACAAAATGATAGAATAATAAGTTAGATTGCTACCTATTTCTAAACAACGCAATTTTAGGTCAACGTGAAAATAATATGGTCTGTTATCTTGTACTTCTGAATTATATATATACACGCAGCTGAATATCAAATGCCAACGCGAAACAGTCTATGCACTTTTATGATACACTTTACACGGATAATTCTTATTCCTTTTATCAGAATATACAGTAAAAGTATATGAAATGAATATTGACGTTGGAAGGTAATTGTTCTATTTTTTACACATTGTTGGTAGTTTTATGCAATAATTTATTACAAAGTAAATTCACATAATACAAAAAAAGATTATATTACACTACCATAAGTTACAGCATGTAAATCCATTCTAAGGGCTTGCCGAGTGAACGAAAAGAAATTCGAATAGAAGTATTGACTTCCCGCCGAAATTCCAATCCAAACATTCGGTGAATCGTCACTTGACGACCATGTCATTTGAGCGAAACCGTAAATAAAGATCGCATATGAATTAATGCCATCAGACGCGATAACCAGCTGGAATGTGGAGCCCTATTTCAAACAAAGTAAAGCTATTGTTATGGTATAGTATAGATTGATTAACAACTATGTTATATCTATGTATATGTACGTCTGTAAAGAGTTGTAAAAAGAGTGCAACAAAGATCCAGTTAAAAATAATTCATAAAAATGTTTCAAAACCCAATGTAAAAAATGTAGCGAATAATGTAGATAGGGCCAAGTTTAAGGGCACCATGACAAAATGACATGTACAATGTTACAAATGCCATCTGGGGCATTTACACAGGGGCCATCATTTTCAAACGGATCATGATTGTTGTTGTAAAAATCTTTATCGAATTCCCACCAGTGATAAGAAGATAAATATGCGTAACCAGATGTTTACAAAAGTCTTATTTATCACTGCCCATTTAGTACTGGAGCGTATTTTAGCTTTCACAGTTCGGGTTAAAGGCGAAAACAAATCGCTAAAACAATTTCATTTTTCAGGGGAAAAAGTAAATATTTTTTTAGATATTTTAGTTTAAAAAACGTTAACATGACATATTTACGCTTTTCATGTACTTTTCCAAATTGTTTTATTAATAGAATTATCATAATAGAGTAGAAAAATGGCTCGAGACGGGGATTAAAGCCGGGGCATACAAAACGGGTCACACAGATCCTTACTGTGCTAATTTTCCGAATAGATTAGAATGGCAGTTGAGATTATAGAAATAACTTAAAAAATCGAATTTCAATGCTTGTCTCTAACGACTCTACGTCTCTAACTATTCCATCAGCATTGATCTAGATAAATCTACTGCTTTTGTGACAGGGTAAATTGTCAATGAAATAATGAACAAATACAACAAATGTGAGGCATTTTTCAATGAAAAATAAACATGTATAACAAACTATTCTACAAATAGTACTTTCGTCCATAAAATAAAATAATTTTTCTGAAATATCATTTTAAACTGATACGCTCTGGCGAAGCAGATAAATGAAACTAAACAAAATAGTATAAACCAGGCGGTTGAATTTCAAATCGATTTTGAAAAACGTTTGAGAAAAAATATATTTCAAAATCACGCTCGCCAAACATTTCATCGACAAAATTATAAGGTGTAGCCATACTGTGTACCGTTGTAGAAGAGATGGTTCTTTGGCGAGGAAAAACTCTTTCCCATGTTACAATGAACACCGTATTTGGCAGGAAATCATTTGCAACATTGACTGTTCTTTTAATTGTTTGTACTAATTGGATAAAGTCGTTTGATTGCATGACATTAGCGCTGTTGAGAAGGTCTATTACTCTGTAATACACCGTGCCCCCAAATGATTCTGTCACGTCAATACTGGCGTAGAATGGGGCTATAATATATTTTTGTTGTAATGATTCAAACTCTCTCGATGGCTTCGGTTGCAGGAATGCTTTATTAAAGCTCACAAGACCATTAGCACTGACCTGAAAATAATGTATAAAGTAGTTTGAAGTTCATTTAAGGCAATTTATAATAGCAACTATGTAATTGTATCTACGACGTAACTTTATAAGTTATTGAACAATTCCAGCGCTCGTTTTGATTTTATTAGTCGACTGCATATCTGAGGGCTGAAACATGTAAGAACATGTGCTGAATTGTACAAGGACATGATTTCTCATTATTTATTAAATGAATAATAAAACGTCATTTACATAGACAGCTTTCATAATATTGCCATGTATAGGAAGTCCTAGTGGCAAGTCAATTTCCTGGCTACACATATCGTTGGTCCGAGGCAGCTCAGTATCACCTGCAGAAATCCCATATGGTTGTAAAGGCACTGAAAGAATAAAAAAAAAAAACAGTGATTTTATCATACCGATATGAGAGAGATATCCGACATACTTCATTTGGAAATACATTTTATAACAAAAATATATACGGTCTGGCTGTTGACCTATCGACTGTCAGCCTCCTTTTCTGGACTTGTTATAATATAGACATACTGCTCCATAAAAATACTACTGCCCTATTATCCGACTACATTGGTATTGTTTTGCATAGGTTGTACATACAAGGGAATGCAAAGAATGACCCGACAAGACGCCATAGTGGGAGAGCTGTCGATAGGTGAGTTGTTTTGAAATGGCAAATAAAATGGTTCATGCTAGCAATTAAAACATTATGTATTTTTCGCAACCTTTGTTAATTCAAACTGTTCAATTGAAAAAACGTAATAACATCATCAACTAACAGTTGTCATTACCGGCGAAAATGCATGTTGCCTTTCCTCTCAATTAAAGTCATGTTTATAAACAAAATATCACTTACTTGTTTCACATCGTCCACTGTTTGGATCGAATAAAGTTGGGCATGCGCACACACCTAAAGTGCACTTAGCGTTTGGTGTTAAACATTCGCCGTCAAATGTACAGGAATTTCTTAAATCAACTGAACATATAAATAAACGTGTTGATAAAAGAAATAGAATGATAAAACATATATTTTCAAGTATAAATAAAAATCGAAGGTACGTGAACAAAAAATGTAATTCGCAATTATAACAAGTAATCCGTATTCATGCTTCAATACTTTCTTTCACAATGACAAACAAGTTCAATCGAACTGTTACCTTTCAATTTGCACACCGGCACTGTTCCGTTCCATGTTTTGGTTTCCAAACACTTTAGTATGGCATCACCAAGAAGGAAGAAGTTAATTCGGCATGAAAAACTCGCAACTGAATCATACATGTTCATATTGGTAGTAACAACGCCCCCATTCGTCGGAGTCGGCAACGGAGGACATTCTGTCAATGTGAAAAGGAATGCAAAATGTTTGGTGAAACATGTTAAAACATATTTACATTAAATAACATGAGATTATGACGATTGTTTTTATACAGTAATGACAGAAGGAAATTGTTTAAATTTTGTATTTAAACAAAACACTTTACGGTTGAATTGGATTAGTGTGTATTGCACAATAAGGTAACATTGTTAAACACTAAAGATACCGGAAAAATATAATCAACGTCAATCTAGATTACACATAAGTTTTATTAATCTTGATAAAAAAAATTCAATACAGTCATAAATGTAAAATGTTGTCAGTCATCCTGTTAAAGTACAAATCTGGCCATTTACTGTATATGTTAAATTAGATAAAAATAGTGTTGCATTGTAATTAAAGGTAAAAGCTCTATTTTGGGATTGAAGATATGCATCCATGTAAACGTTCCATACCTTAAAATCAGATTACATGTTAGGACTATTTACTAAGAGGTTTTTACCATATGACTGTTAAAATCAATGTTGAAAGGTTTTAGTTCAGTTATGTCGAAGGGAAGTAATTCGTTAATAAAATTGCCTTATCATGTATTGTAAACATATAAAGGTGCCGTACAATTTTCAAGAAATGTATACTGTTGCAAAAAAGTCAATGTAAATGAAGAACAATCTGAACATGTTTTGTTTCACAATACATATATGTGACTTTCGACGTCCATTACAGTGGTTCTACCTTACATTGAAAGAAAACAGTTTGGTACCAATCACAGTGCAGGTCGACGTAACGTTCCAAAAACCACTTTCTTCACACCGTATGAGACCGCCACCGTGACGCGTGTACCCGGTGTCACATGTCAGTATAAACACAGTTCCGATTACTGACGATGTACCGTTGGTCAATCCGTTAGGTGTCTCAAGCGGGCCGCAATCTTTGTAGGAAATCCAAACATACAAACATGTATTTTAATTAAATTGTATGTGAAGATCATAGAGTCTATATTAAATAAAAAAAAACAACGATAAATTCAATCAGACATATTATAATGTAATATGTAATAGGCACTGCCTCTTATCGACTGTACGCGTTTTACTGCTTTACCGTTAATGTTTCACATAACATTATCAGCTCTTATAATCTATCAACGGCGCCTACATGCCAAATGCTGATTTTTATATAATGAATATTTTTAATCATTTTAATATGTCGGTTTCCTCTCACATTCCCATATTTCATTTTGATTTTCATTATAAAGTATAATGTATACGCTAGTGCGTAAAGCAGCACAAACCATGTCAGTTTATGGGCAGTTATAATGCTAGATAATATGTAGATATGTGATCTACATGTAGTGTAAATGAATATGTCTTGTAGAAAGACATATTGATATGGATAAGAATATGCAGTTTCATTAAATAGCATTATTAAAATTAGCCGTTCTAGGATATCATTTATCATCGATAACGATCTAACTTAAGTTAGCCTTTACACAAGACATGCATAATAACATAAAACGATTGTCTCATTTATTCAGTAATCAGTATACATTAACGTCATTTTTAGTTCTAATTCTTAAAACAAAAGGTTCGTGTTTGAGTCGTAGTAATTTAAATGCTAATCTAGTACTAGTTATTTCTTCTTTTGTTTTCGTGTTCGTCACTTGCTTATTTTTTCTACAACCTGCTGACCATACCAAGGCGGTAACGCAACATTTGTTTGGAGAAATTATTAAAGAAATTATAAATAGAAATAGAAAAATCTAAAAACACAAAAACTAGTTTTTTTCTGAATGTCTGTTGCGTCTGGGTGTTCTGCGTGTTTTTGTGCTGTTCTGTGTGTTGGTTTTTGTACGGACCATTTTTTATGGTGACCTTAAACGTGACATGTTTACATTGTTTACACATCTCTTCAATTTATATGTGTAATTTGCTGTATTTATCGTTTAACGAATCTTTAAAGATGTATATGATTGCCGTACCGCAGTCCAATTCCAGTGATTAAACCGATTATGAGGTTTGGCTTTTATTATGCCGGTTTTTATAAAGATATAAACATGTTAATTGAGCAGAGCATATGTGATCTTATACCGCTTTGCGTTCAAAAGAGCTACAAAACGTTATTTGTTTTGTAATTACCAAATTTACACTTATTTCACGGTGATTTGCTTGTCCATGAAAATAAAGTCGAATTGTCCACACGGGGTCCTTATATAGTTTATACGATGCATTTTTTCTACTAGTCATAGCTACATTACTTGTATATTGTAATCATATATTAATTTAAAGGACGGATCGGCTTCTTTTTATTCCGCATCCTATTGGAAATTGGCAGCTTCATAATTAATTATTCAAGCACTTGTGTTTGCATATAGTTACTTATTTGGGCATCTTCATTGTTTAACCATTTCGACAGAGCTTTGGCAATCTATGTAAAATATTAAAAATAAAAAACACCGTTATGTGTGTGTGTTGGTTTATGTTGATAATGTCTAAGCAAAAACAAGTCGAAATGCTGCAATAGGATGTCCTAGTGCCTTATTGATTAGTTATTGATTAAAGTCTGTAATGGTCAAATACGTAGGTCGCATTTGGGTAATGGTTCACACAGTTCAACACTTATAATAAAAATAGTAATAAAACATTACGTTTTCTGTCAACAAACTCTTAAAGCAGCTTAATTCTTGAACCTAGATCGTGATCAAAGATAATAACATTACCATTTTTTCCCGATTAAAGTTAAAAAAACATACATCGCTGACTATTAACTATAGTTGTTGTAATAGTTATTTGTTTTTTTGTATATTATCTTTCTTGGAAACATTTTGTTTT
>Ga0224511_10002299_pt1 | contig 12744 bp, 4 predicted proteins | sample SF_May12_sed_USG_2_FD_169988 | JGI IMG/M metagenome (GOLD analysis project Ga0224511, IMG submission 169988) | Sediment microbial communities from San Francisco Bay, California, United States - SF_May12_sed_USGS_8_1 | ecosystem: Environmental > Aquatic > Marine > Sediment | place: USA... | reverse complement strand
AAGATGTTATTTTATAGAGGGCATATTGTTAATCTTGCATACAATAAATATCTTTCGTGGATGAACTTTATAATGAGTTTTTTGTTTAAAATATGAAACATCCACCGGAACCGGTCAACCAACTGTATTACATATGTATTTTGTGTTTGGGTTTTACATTTTAACTGTTGTTTTGTTCTTTTCTTGTCAGTCGACACTATTGGCCATATTTAACTCAAGTTTATTCTTCCGGCTTATTACAGTTTAGTTCTCAATTATTTTAACGATCAAACGTGATATTAACCTTGGCTGTTGCGGATTATTCCACGCTAACACAAGAGACGCGTGATTTGTATACAAGGGAAAAGTAGAAGCCAATCGATGGTCCTTTAACTTATTGGAGTTGTAATTAATTGCACTGACCCTCAAGTCAAGATCTTTTGCAAATTTAATTAATAGTTCCTGTTAAGCACTCGCGCTCATTCATGGATTCTGTAAAGCCCCAATCAAGCGTCGGCGCCAGGGTATTTGTTATACAAACGAATGCTGCAAGATTAAATGACAAAACCTGGCCATGTTGTGCTGAACGTGGAATTATGTTCTTTATTCTTTGTATATAAAACAGTTAATTTAAAACGACCATGCGCGAGTGTTGATTTTTAAACGTTTCAGAAAACTCATTAAACGTATAGTTTAGAACGATAACTTTTAAAAGACCTACGCCGAAAATGCGTATTAAGCTGGCTGTTTAATTCTGAACAAGCTTGGCTGTACAATTGCAACATATGACCCAAAGCGGTCCATTCAAAGGGCTTTTGGAGAAAAAATCAAGAACATTCAGAAAAATGTTTTTTACGAAAGATCGCAGTTATTCCATGTAATAAGCAACATGTCTATAAGAAGCCAAGACGCCATCTCAACGACTTATCTCAATTCGCAAACACTCTCCCAAGAAGTGATTGACATCGCATCGCTCATGATAACGCCATTCCAATTACCAGGACAAAACTCACAGCCATCATGGACAGTGTGAGACGCTTGTTTTGTTGAAACCTCTTTTTATGCGATAGCATTTGATAGGCGACGAAGACAATCAATTCGCTCTCAGATTTGTTGATAAGATCATGAAAATACTACCAAACTCATATTTTTCAGAAGAAATGGGATTCTGAATTTATATAAGATCTTACTTAATATCTTTAGCCAAGGAAAATAGTTACATTGATCAGATAAAAACACATCCATCTTAAACATCTGTAAAGATATGCTATACTTCCCTTCTCGGATATTTCATAAGGAGGATTTCACGGTTTCGAATTTGCGGGAAAACCATACATATATTGGAACGATGTGTCTCTAGGTTCATTGCCGTGCGTTATAACGCAAATTAGGCCTATATTAGCGCCCTGGGTCCATATTCATAAAAACAACACACGTCAAATGTGTATGTGTCACTCACTACTATTGGCTCTTTCCGATGTTACCCATCTCCTCATTGGCTAAGTCACAACAAATGAACATAAGATTTTGTTCTTGAATATTTGCCCCGAAGAGTCATAATCTGTGTTACGTTTTATCCATGATATCCGTGTGTATACCTTTTTCTCCTGATATCTGATGGCCATCTTGAGCCGGGCGAGCGGGTCCCTCTTGCCGTTGTCCGACGTGCAGTCGCTGCCCTCGCTCAGCACGGCCTCCACTTCCTGTGTGCCGCGACACAGGTCCATCAGCTCGCACGCGAAGTTCATGCACTTCTCCACCAGGCTCAGGTATTCGCTCTGAAAGGAACATTCACTAAAATAACGCAAGAATATAGCGTTGGGTTTCGCTGGAATTCTGTAAATTATAGTTCAGTAATATTTCAGAACTGACAAGAGACGTTGCATAAGATGCTCTGATTTGGTTGACAACAAAAAGATAATCGATTATTAATTATTACCTACGAATTAGACAATACATGTATGTCAAATCTATATTGTTTCTAATAGCAAATTGTCAATAAAGGCAATTTTTGCATAGAATGAAGTTTAGTGAATAATTATTCAGACGTTCATTTGTAACATTTAGGCTTTAAGAATCGAGATGTCTGATGACATACACCTTTGCGTTGTTCAAATATGGCCTAAAGGGTGGTAAAATGATGCACCTTATAGCTGATACATATATCACAATTTACCAAATCTGATGCTGTGGCTTATAAAATGTGAATGATGACTTGCGTACAATGTGTTCGTCATACCACGTGCTTAGGCGTACACACTTATAACACAGTTGAAGTTAAATGTTTATTCCGTCTTGTTCTGCGAGTTTCTTGTTGGGCTGTGTATGTTTATTATGGTGCCTTTAAACTTGACACAATCTACTTTGTCTACACCATTGTATCTTTGAACATGTCTTTAATTTATGTTATTGTTATATATTAAAAAACAACATAAAAACCTCAACTTATGCTACATCTCTACATCTATTTTACACACTGTACATGTTTGTTAAATTTTATTCTTCGTATAGTCAATTTTGAATGTTGTTAAAAATGTTGTTCATTTTGTTTAGCGTTCCCTGTTTAATACCTTTTTCAGTTATATTACAGCTGTCAGTTCACATAACCAGCGTTCCTGGGTTCAAGGAAGATAACACAAATTATGGGGCATACACGTAGTTCCTCCCAGTAAGTGTTGAAATATATTTTAGTACAATTTAAGTCCGATAAATTGCTATAGAAATGAAAAGATTTTTTTATGAATACATAATTATATAAAGTTTTACATGTAGACATTTTGTATATTTAAAGTACCTTATAAAATGTTTTTTATTGTAAAAATATATAATAGTGTTTAAATTGAATACTAACATTCTTTAAAATGTTATTGAATTAAATTATATCGTTTCAAATTTTTTTTTACTCACACTAACCATATATACAAGTACAGCAAGGAAGTCTAGTACACGAGGGTTAACATCTTATTAATCTGTTTGTAAGCAATAATCGGTTTCATTTTAACCACGTAATGAGGTTAAGGTATCTCTTCTCCAAAGCCTACTGGAGTACGAACCCATTTAACCTTTTTAACGAGCCATAAGTTAATTAGAAGTGTAAATTAATTTAATTCACTTGTTTATGTAGTGAACCAACTGTCTAATCTTTCCAGGTGCCTGTCGGGTCGGCCCCGGGCAGACAGACCTCCCGCCGGGCGGACTGGCTATCATATACAGTTATGCCTCAGCTATTTTGTAGATCACGGAACATATTTCAAATTGCATGCATTGTTAAAGGTACTTATATTGTGCATGCTTTGATGTCAAATTGTATAAACGATGTATAAACGATGTTTTAATATCCTTGAACTTTTTACTGAGAACAAAATTGAATGAAGTTTGTTTCATATCTGAAAGGAAAGGTGTAGTTTGATGCATCTTCCTTCTTAGTAGTACTGTTTTGCTCGAGGCCACATTGATTCTCCTGTGTGTTAGATCATGATGGAATGTGATAAGAACATTCTGTACCTAATATCAGCCAGATTGTGTAAGGCAATACGCAGTTGATACATCTCGATATATCTTATAAGCATCATTAGAACTATTACAGTAACCAATTATACTATTAATATAAATGTAATCATAAAAAATTACTCCAGTTAGATATGGAAATCACGACATTCGATGCAACCATGCGTTCTGTGATAGCACACCGAGCGCACGGCGGACACGGAGGCCTGTGAATTCCGATTGTTTCATTCTATCATTTATCAATGTTTTGGCGGGGGAGGGATAAGAAGTTGCCATCATGCAAGAGTTAACAAAGATAACTTATATTGTCTCACGAAATACTTTCTGTAAAATCGATTGACTAGGAATTATTCCATGACAATGACCTTTGGGGTTTTGTTGTATTTTTACCTTTCAAACAATGTTGTTCCACATTCGTAAGTAAGCTTTTTTACTAGGATGTGGAGTAATTTAAACGCCAACAAAATTTCAACCCTCAGACAACGCTTTGTAACGTTTCATCACGTTTCATCGTTTAATCCAACTATAAAGTATTAAAACGCTTACCTTAAATTCTTTTTCAATCTCCGCGAGTTTCATCATCTCCTGTCTCAGCTCGAAGGTGGTCATGATGGGGTCCGGACTGGACAGCGCCATGTAGGCCGGGCTCGCCAGGGCGCGGTAGGCGTTCAGCCGGGACCGGGAACGCTTCAACGAGTCATAGTTCTGTCGCGTCACACAGTCACTACACGTGCACGATATCGCGTGGGGCTTTTCAATGCGGTGATTCCGTGAGAGAAACATTTGAATAATTTCATGATTATTATAATGAGCAGCAAGAATCAATGGCGTAATGTCTGGAGAAAACTGACTTTTCTCCTCCGTTCTGAAGAACGCCTCTCCAACCCCGAGCCGTCTCAACCTGTCTTCGCCCTCCATGAAGTTCGGGTGTTCCGTGATGATCTTGACGATCTTGGTGGCGCCCTTGCTGATGGCGTGAAGGAGCGATTCCTCGATGCAGTTGAAGCTGAGGTTGTCGAGCAGCACCTCGATCACGTCCAGCTTCTCGCTGTCGATGGCCAGGTGCAGGGCGGACCGCCCCATGTAGTCCAGGCAGTTCACGTTGAGGGACGACTCGGACGCCTCCTCTACAGACATGCGCAGCACGCCCAGGTCGCCCAGATACGCAGCGTTCAAGTACACGCGCTCTTCGTCCGTCAACTGAGAGGGAAAATGACCATAATGTTTAGCATCAACAGATGGTTGATAAAATATTACCAATGTTTGATGAACAAGTTATTAATATTAACGAAAGCGAGTTGTAAGAATATGTTCAAAGTATACATGTACAGGATATAATATATAAATTATGTATACATTTTGATTGACAAGGTCATCAACTTGTTTCTAAATATGAAAATACATGGGGTATTCAACACAAAACTACTATTTTATTTTTTTATTTAACCAGATTACCCCTTGTTCACGTACCTGTACGTCCTCGAAGTTTGTGAAGAGCGACCCCTGGGACGGCATGGTGGAGGAACGCTTGTGCTCCGGCGGCGCCGCGCTGAACTCCATGCCCCTGCAACAACAACACATGGAGATTGGTGAGGTGGCCGGGTGCCCAACACTCGGCCAACAGGTTTCAGGTTCAATACCCGGCAGGGAATAATGATGATTGAAAACCTTACAAAGCTTGGCGACACTTAGTGCATGTGGCTTTAATAAGCCAGCTACTAGTATTTACTTATTATATGATGTTGCAAATACATGCTAGACGTAATACATGATTTTAAAAAAATAAGACGCATATTGGGGCACATTTTTACCTAAAAGTTCAATTGCGATTTATATTTAAAGTATGTATACATGTATATTTTTCGTTTAAAAGTTGTTGATGCCAATAAAATGTGTTGCTGTTTTTTCTCGACAAAAATGTAGTTATTTTATGGTTAAAGGTATATAGTAAAAATCTGTAAAAAGGAAAAATGCAAGTCTCTACGGCGACCACAAAGGTGTAGATGAATGTACCTGTAAACATGCATATGGGTTAACAAAATAACTGCTAATGTACATCTCATAAGTGTGTCATGGCGATGCAACAAGTAACAAAAGATCTATTAGATCGCGTTTGAAATACAGACCGGGAAATGCATCAGAAAATGTTACAGAAAAAGATAAACGCTTGTAACCTCAGTTGATAAACTATCTCTTGATTCTTTTCCCGCTTGTGATCGGCAAAACAGACAATGAATATGCTAGAAGATGCGATCATACGTTGTTCACACAAACACAGTTCGTCTCATGGATCCATAAACATGATTTTCACGTGACATAGACCACAGTCAGACCAGCGACAGGAATTCTCGGATTTTTAGAAAAAAATATTACAATTAGTTTAATTATGATCTGACAGGGTTCATATTTCCACATGGTGTTAAAACTCTAATAATACCAATGCATTTCTATGCTAAAGTGCACTACATGTATTATAAAAAGCAACGTCCGCCATATTTACAGCGTTCTGGGCAGATGAACGCATTTTATTGCCATTTATATTTTTAACAAAACACAATCGTAATATTTAATCTGAAATAAAGTTTTTTTTTCGTATTAATATGTTCAGCTGCCATACAAATGTCAAGCCCAGAATCCGGTCCCGCCTTTCTGTACCCATACATGCCTAAAGTAGACAGTAAGATTTCTCGGAAAATTATATTGGATAAAAACTCTATCGAACAGACTCCATTATCTTGTTCTGTATATGATTTAAAACAAAATTGAGTTGATCTTTGCTTATATAAAGTGTTTTTTAAAAATCTGAATCTGAATAACCCCAAGTGCAAGAAGGTGAATGTCCTCGCTCCACAACTGTCGGTCGTAGCGTTCATCTGTGGTGAGCGCGGTTTAGAAAAGCTAGAAGATTGGGCCGGGTTGCTTTAGCCCGACTGGTTCAGTGCTAGTGAACACTAATTAGTACTGATATTATGTTTCACTAAAGGGGAGAATAGGTGCAGACATACCAATTACTGGCAAAATTCATCATGGTCAAGATGAACGACACAAGGATATATCGAAGTAAGCTAGAAGTAAAAGAAGTATTGCAAAATAAGACCAGCAATTTCCTTTTAGTTTGTCCATAGCCACTTAACACAACAACACTGTGGTCCATACTACCATGTTGTATTTTACTACAAACGTTAACAAGTTCATATAATTAAATTATATTTTTAATTAGCTCTATGGATTTTCAAGGTATAATACATTACATACATGTTAAAACACTCTTATTTGCGGTCTATAGCAGGGCTGTTCGATAAATTCGTGGAAATTGTGCATAAAATGTTTAAAATCAAAAATTGTTTTGTACATAATACAGTGTAATATGTATGTGACATGTACTGTAATTTTCAATTTAATATGTTTAATAATAAAACGTTACAAACATCTATATATTGCCGTGTTTCATATACAGTTCACCCGTGCCAGCATCGCCTCTCAATGAATGAGTCTTCCATGTGAACGCATGTAACATAAGAAAGGCAATTCCAGTTGGAGCATGAAAATTGCATGTCGGCTGATCAATGTTGCTGTGGTTTTCTGAACCCTGGGTACCACAAAAACAATCACTGAATATTGCCAACCTGAACATAATATACCCTTGTGGAAGTTGTGGTTATATATCATGGAATCTAAAGAAAGAGTGCATTATCTGCTGCTTATAAAGAAAGAACGCAAACCAATTATCACGCACAGACAAACAGGTCATATTCATAAGCATTTTTGTAAAAGTGTGTAGAATATAGCTGAATGCAATGCGTTGTTAACGTACTTGCTGTATTACTTCTTCCTTAACATGTATTTGTTCATATGTTGAGCTTGCAGATAAGCGCGCGCAAAGTATCATACTTGATTGTCTGGATGTGCTTTTCATAAGGAGATGGTGCGTAACAAATCGAACTATTTTCATGGTTCAACGTCTTACAACATTTCTAGTAACACGGGTATGTTATAAAGGTAGAGGTTGTCAGAAAAGTGAATTATAAGTAAACGAAACGAAATATAAATTATGTTCTAATAAAACTTCAACGCTTCAAGTAATGCCTTAGTTTAGAAATAAATAAATAAATAAATAAATAAATAAATAAATAAATAAATAAATAAATAAATAAATAAATAATAGTACTTTTCATTATTATTTTTTTAACCTTTTTGACCTTTAGATGTAAAATATGCAGTAATAAAAAAGAAGTATTTTACTAGCACCTGAAGTGAAGAAAGCACACACAGTGTTACTCCAGTTTTAATTTCTTTTATAAATGATTAGAACACAGAACTTAAAAATATTTGATAAAAGATCTACTTAGTTTTTACATTGACTTTAAATGTCTAGTTTACTTCATATAAAAGTGCATGACATTTAGGATAAAATTAGATTAACATTTTTTCCCGTTCAATTTGTCCTTGTTCGTGTAATCGCTTTTGTAAAAAACAATAGATAAACGCTTGCTTAACCCGCATTATTGTAATTATAGCATGTATCAAATATAATGAAAGGCAAAGATACGAAAGTCAAATTAGCGTGCATAGAACACGACATAAATTAAGGTAACAGGAAATAACTGTGATTGGACAGAAAATAAGGAAATGCAGAATGCAACTTGTTTATATGCACAATATCTAGACATGGGGATGGTGAGATGATTTATAGGTTTATTGGCATTGATCAGATTGCGTAGCCAAAGTCGGTGCACTTTATTGACAAAGATGAGAAGTGATTGTGGTTTTCGTAATTAACTTGCTGAAGTATAATTGAAGATCAATTGTGTATTATAAAACCATGACGAATGTTTAATGTAATGTAACAAAAATGCATACACTTTTGATACAACACGTGTATGTTTTATATACACATATACATAATTTATAATCGTATAATCGTTAAAACTGGTAAACGAGAGAAAAAAAGAGAGTGAATTAAAACTAAAACAAACACGATCTTGTCAATTATTTAATACAAAATTAAAAACAAAATGTTAAAAAGTCGCAAAAAAACACCAAATGAACGTTTAGCTTAAATAAAGGGAAACAAAATTGAAATGTATTTAAACGAGACATTAACGTTTGAAACATTTATTCGACTGTACAGACACGCACATTATTTTGTAAATCTAACATTCAGAATGTATATCAAAATTACAGACTCCGACTTGAGCGTATATTACAAAATGTTTTGGCAGTATTTTTCATCCCGTTTAGCGTTAAATTAGAAATGTACACCATATTAAAGATCCATATATATACACACGTACTGCTATATTGCACAAGCGAGGGGATTTGGCTCAGTGGTAAAACACTCGACTGCCAGCCCAGGAATTGCGAGTTCGATCACCCCTCACTCCAACTAAAATTACTAAAAGGAGATATTGGTTCTTTCCAGGAAAACGCTCCCGTGGATCAGTGCTTTACATTGAGAACCTGGTTTGTCATGGGTCATGACGTTAACACTCAAATCTGAAGGTGTTATATATTTATAGGTTATTGGTTGGATATGGAGATATATGTACAAGTTCTGGTGCGGAGGAATATTGCGCGACGTCAGGAGCGCAATATTAACTACGCACCAGAACGAGTACATTTATTTCCATATCCAACCAATAACCTTTTTATTACATACGCATCACTATCACAAAAAGCTTAATAACATTTATTATAAAAATTTCATCAACAAATCTCAAACATAACATCTTTATTAAACAAACAAAAATTGAAATTAAAAACGAAAGTAAACCAATTGTTGCCACTTCCGTTTCTAAGGCTGTCACGTAATACGAATGTGTATTCAAAGGAATGTCATTGATAATTTTGAGGGCACCTGCAAATTTTCATTTGTATTATTTATATTAAAAGAGAGGTTTTGAGATAAAATGCTCAAGGTAAAAGAATTCCAGTAACATTGACGATAATTAAATAGATTAATTGTGTAAAAACAACGTCGAACTAGATGCGAAATTCAAACTGAAATTCATGAAAACATTATGACGTTAAAAAATGCGGGAAATATTACATTTTATGTGCGTTACGCCATTGATTGTAAACAATAACAAAACGAAAGTAGTTCATTTTGTTTACACAACCGATATCATGTCACACACCCGATATCGAAAAATACTGATCAGTTGCGGTCAATAGAATTATATAGGGAAAGTTATTTGCGTATGTAATAAACACAGTTATTACGTCAAGTTTCATCGAGCCGTTGTCGTGTATGTTCGTACTTTTAACGCTGTAATCACGTGCCATTCAAATGGAATAAATTGCGGCCGCAAGTAAATGCTAAATACATCGATTTAAATCATTGTACCCAAAACATATCTAAAATTGAACATTTGGTTACTATTAGAACAGACACTGTACTTTGCAATGTGGTAGTTTATTTGAATCAATACGGTACACGAAGACAGTGATTTTTGGGGATCTTTACGCCTGCGTACTGTGTACTACATAATGTACCTTATTTGGGTTCATGTATATTAAATTAACGACAACATATTATGGTTTGTTTAATTTATGTTAACATGTAAAAATATCGTCAAATAGTTAGCTATTGGAGTTTAGATGTGACGTAAGTTGTGTTTCCTTTTTGTACAGCCAAAAGTTCGTTACTGCTCAATGGCTTTTACGCACTTTATTTAGACGAAAACCTCACCGGAATACTGAGTACCAAAAGCCGAATTACCAGTTAGGTAATTTATTCATTCTTTCAGGCACAGTGCCTTGTTTAACTTGCCTTAGATAGTAGTACAATTGCCTGGGTCCTTAATTTTGTTAATAACTTAACATTTACAAAGACTTGCTGGCACTACTTACTTACTCTTTACAAAAGGTAACACATTTACACAATGGGTATATATAATTATTAACTAGGTTCATATTGTAGATTAAGTATTTTATGCAATTATTTGTGATATAGATGTGCTCAAAGCCTTTTAAGAAAAATCTCAGTGTCAGATCATCTATGGGTAACATACGGTGTGAAACCTCGGACTAAGAAAGAGAAGAAAACGCATCATCTTAATCCAAGGTCTTAGACTAGCCGCCGTGTTGACATAAGATATCGACGGTGGCTTCACTTTCCTGGCCATTAATTGCCTCCGGTCCATGATTGCTCGGCCAAAGTGTCAATAACCGACGCAAACGCTTTCTCCGAACTTCGTGCTCTACAAATGACAAACACTCATGCAATCGAATAATTGATATATGTTTAAACACCAATTAAACTGCGCTAGTCCCTGGTAATATAGTTTTTAATAAAACTACGGAAGCTCTCAAGGACGTTTTTGCTATATTCGCTCAAAGGCTCAGGCAACTATTCATAGCTGTGATGTGCCGTCGTGTTTTCTCATGAAATTGCGGTTGCGGTCCACGGCTTGTCATTCACCAACGTTCATTTCCTGCTAAAATTAACTGTTAGCAATCGAATTATCGTCCAGGAAAATCTTGATGATTAAATCATGGTCTGTTAAGACACCTCCTTACACACACAAATCAAATAATTTTTATCATTTACAATCATTGAGTATTCTTAATAATTTGGTTGTCTTGGGAAACACAAATGAAATACGCTTCTATTTTATATCAACGTAAATGGTAAGGTTCCACAATTGCTTCCTTAATAAAAAATAGAGGAACATATAACTCACGCCAGTTGAACAAACAATGGTTTGGCCTTTTTCGAGACCCGAAAGGCGCCACGTGCCTTCCACGCAAATCCCCCGTTCATGCCGGCTTCAAGAGTCATCGCCGGAAACACAACAAAGGTCCCATCATTGCTCAGATGTCCTTGTGTCAGATTAGTGTCGGCATTATCATAAATCCGCTATATTAGTAGACACTTAGTACCAGTAGAACGTCAATACTTTCAGCACTAATATAAATTTCAAGAATATCTTAAGTTAACTTTCAAGAGAAATTCCAATAGGAATCTTGTCCAGAAGGACAAAGTAGTACTCTACAATTATTACATTCTGTAATCATCACTGTGTTTCTTAAGATTGATACGTTTCTAATAGGTTGTCCTTGTCGGAGCCGTCATGTCATTTACAGTGGTCAGGCAAGCAATGGACAGGACGCCGCTGGCCAGTGGGCATCAACCCCACCCCCGTGTCTGGCACGTGAACCTTGCCCACCCATCCCTTCCACCTTAACGGCACTAAACCAGAAATACTACACTTTTTGGACGCCGTTTTAAGTATTATTTGGCACGAAGTATGATTTCGAAGGAAATTGGACAAATATGGCAAGAGATATATGAAACCTAGACATTTCCTCTTCGTGATGATGTTTGTTTTAAAATGATTTCTTTCGGCAAATGGAAGATGGTTAAGAAAACATCAGTTACGCCATTTAAGCGCGAATTCAATCATTCTCATCAATGAATGTATCGACTCGAGACTTTGGGCCAAGAATCGTGTCTGGACTAACCACTGCCGAACGTATCACAATTTCTATGTCGATAAATTAGGAATTCGTTAGGGCTTGAAATCTAGCCTATGTAGAAATGCAACTGACATGCACCTATAAGGAGTTGTTGTACTTGATAGAGGTAAAGCAATGATCGCTAAAGTGCATGTATGAAGTAATACAACCGTACATGTGAAGAGCATAGCGGGCATGAAATAGCGGTTACCAAATTGCAATTTTTCATTCAATCTTCCAGGCTTCTATGGGGTCAAAGATCGAAGACTTTCTGACCGTCGATGAATTACTTTTTTTTCTTTTTGGGACTAAATTCGTAGCCCGTTTATTTACTTTTTCTTCATATATTTTACATAGTTTTATATATCGAGAATATATACAAAATCAAAGATAGAGGAAGAGAAAAAAATGAGAAAGAAAAAAAGTACATAGTTCATTTAAACAGTGAACAATGTTTTCTGTCATTGCATTTATGCAATAAATTGTACCTATATTTTCATAAAAATTATGATACTAATCACATAATTATACAACGTGGAACAATTTAACATAAAAGCTTCATATAGTATCTAACGTTGCTACAGTGCAAACATGTACACATACTATATACTATGTTATGGATTTCGCAGAATCTCTTAATATTACGCTTTGATGAACAATACTTTTACTTCTTATGTTGTTAATTGAAATTAACAGTTATATGCATATACAAGATTAACACCTGTGTATACTAATTTTAAAAGATCATTTATATGTAAGTTGTATGTAAAATCAACAACGAACAAACTAATATAACAT
>Ga0224511_10002298_pt1 | contig 12747 bp, 8 predicted proteins | sample SF_May12_sed_USG_2_FD_169988 | JGI IMG/M metagenome (GOLD analysis project Ga0224511, IMG submission 169988) | Sediment microbial communities from San Francisco Bay, California, United States - SF_May12_sed_USGS_8_1 | ecosystem: Environmental > Aquatic > Marine > Sediment | place: USA... | reverse complement strand
ATATTAATATACATGTACATGTATAAATAAGTATTTGCAGTACAGACTCGAGTGTGCGAGTGTTAGAGAGACGGGTGTCAGAGCTAATTTTGTTAATTTATAAGGGGAGACGGAATAACAGAATTGGTGTTGCGTGTGTTTAAACTACGGTTTCCTGTGGGGACAAATATACCTTATAAAGAAGAAAGGGTATTACCATAAGCATACAGGAATGTCACATTAACATGCATTTACATAATAAGACAACTTAAGCATTCAATAAATAAAATAAACAACTATAATGTACATGCAACTTCCGTTTTGGGAGACTGGTTAATAGCTTGATGAACGTATGAGTGCATTATTAAACGGATGAAAGGGAAAGCCCTCAGGAAGCATAGCCTGCACGAGAAAACAGCAGCCTCGGTTTTATTGAAGCTGTTCATCAGTGGTAATGAATGATGCCACACCACTGACGCCCCCTAACACATGAGCAGAACTTCATTTCTAAAAGTGTCAACATGTGTTTAATTGACGACGTGAATTTTTATGTAAACCGTATATGGCTTCACCAGGCGAAGTTACTTACGTATTTGTCCAGAATTATAAATGGAAAAACATACTGAAGTCGATATAATCAAAAGTTATTGTAAAATGTAACTTAACACATATTATATTTGTCCCACCACATATCGTTCCATACGTTTTGCGATTTCGTGTTCTTCAGAGCCACATAGTAGTCCGAGCAATGTGCAAAAATTGCAGTTTATTAAGCGGTTATCTCGTTGTTTAGTCAAGAAAATCTCTAACTTAGACTCATTTGCACTACGTGTCTCTTTAAAATTGTATATATTTATGGGCATACGTTTAAATGTGGTTTACACTGCATATCTAACGTGTCTGTTATATATTGTTATTCGTAATACGTTCAAATTCGCTGACATATGTCGGTTCACATTATTTTATACGCAGAGGCTAATTAATTTCTAGGACATGTTCAGAATTGTTCATAGGAATCGATGGTATAACATTATGCATACATAAACATACGTTGAATACGCTGGACATAAGCTAAATACGCTAGGGTAACACTCAAGGTACGTTAATTATGCGTTATACGAACGCCGTTAATGCGCTATTCTTACGCTTGTAAAGGAATGCGGTAGATAGCTCGGGTCAGCGTATTTGGAACGTATACGACGTATGTATAACTTACCTCTAACGTACATTAAAATACTTGAAAGTTGTTAGTAAAAGTAGTTTTTCTGAAAGCAATTCATACATTCATCCATAAGCTATAATGTGACTGCTCATTTTGAAGGGTCAAGGCTAATATATAGATTGATCTAATATGATATTAATTAAACATAGTCTAATTTTTTTTAGAAACTTTATGATGGCAGTACAACGACAATTCGCAATGCAACATACAATAGCAGGAAATGTAAACTATGAACAAAAATCATTTTTATCAACAAAGTGCAGTTAATTTTGTTCGCTTTATTTTGTTCGACTTTTATTCAAATGCTAGTATCGTTGGTACAAACTGACTTGGTAACTGATATCTTGTGGCAGCTGTAAAATATCGCCCCGTTATTCATCATTGTGAAGTTATATTTTTCTGGTTCTCAGGAATCATGGATTGTATGTTATTAACATTTAAAAATAGAGTTCCGCTTCAGCTTCAATAAAACCGAGGCTTCTATTTTCTCATGCAGGCTATGCTTCCTGAGGGCTTGTCCTTTTCTCAGTTAAATCTAGAAGCAAATATCACGGAGAAAGTGTGACGGTGTTCTGTTGGGCTCGGTCCCCTGACACTCGGATATCGAGTCAGGTGTAACGAAGGTGTGGTGTTAAACTTTCGTCAACTGCCAGTGTGATACCCAGCGTTGCCGTTACGTAATTGACAGGATGTCCTTATCCAGCAACTGGTCACCGTAATCGTCGACAAGCAGTTTGAGTTTAACTATTAAGTTAAGTTCTATCAAAGACAGTAGCTGTTTTATGTCGTGATCCCATGTTCTCCACACGAAAAGACAAGCAGCAAACGTTGACCGAAGGTTTTCATGTCCTCCATAATACTTTTGCAAATCACGAAACATATGATGGGATTCATGAGACAATTGAGGTAACACATCGTATATGTCAAATCAATCAATAAGAAGAACTCATTCCAAGAAAGCCAAATGCCCCGAATAATCCATATTGCGTAAACAACTCCTGGGGTGTTTGAAACAACAAAGGAAAGTCCTGTAAATAGTGTCAGTTTTGTGAAAGTATTTACATATCTATCTTGGTTGGCGGATACCGAGTTTCGTCGTTGCTTGCAAAGGGTCGCTATTGTGCAACAGTTGAATACGACTATTACTGTGAATGGCAGTATAGTTCGGACAGAGACTTCAATAAAAAATAAACTTTTGAAATTGAAATCTTCTCTGTATTTGCAAAATATTGTCCCTTCGACATGCTCATATCCATATATTGAAGTTAGAATTCCTACGAGTGCTAACACAACTATTAAAGTTATAGCATATTTTGAATTCTTACACATGTCGTGAGATTTAAACCTTAATGGAAACATTATAGTCAAGGCTCGTTCTACAGTTAATGCTGCAGAAATCCAATTTGTAATCTGGAATAGAACACCGTTGAGATAAATCTGGATTTTACAAGTCACATCGACATACAAGCAGTTTTCGTTAAATTGCACAGAGCAGATGATTGTCCACAGTCCAACAATTGACAAAGTTAGAAAATCTGCCACTGCGTTAGCTGCAAAGTATGTAGCACAGCAAAGGGATCTTGACTTTGGGCCAAATATCCAAAACAAGATGGCTGCAATGTTCACTAGAATTCCTACACTAATCCCAATAGGAAATATGACATCAAGCAACAGTTTTGACCTATATTCCATCGAATCATCTATTGAATTATTCATTTCCTCCTCTTTAAAACATCACGTTTTATCACATTAAAATATTTCAACCATCAAAACAAGGTGTACTCCATTATACTGTCGGCGAATAAATGAAATCTTGTTAAGCAACATGTTATGCACTGCATCCAGAATGATATAATTATAAAACATGTTAACTACCTTAGATTGCAAACCAAACTTTGTAATTGGTATTAATAACCGGTATTATACTTCATAAAGTGTACATTAGGACCACTCATTAAAAGATAAAGGCATTTAAGGTTATTGGTATTCGCCCCCCTTGTAACACTTTTGCACATACTAATTAAAATAATGCCTGTATGAATGTACTACAAAAAGCAACTTTCTGTTAATTACATAAATTATCAGCATTACGTTATTATGAACACCGCGCGTATAATAATAAAGACAAAATGCTCGTGGGAAAATGTTGGTTGACCTTTTGGTCAAAACGCTACTTCTCTTGGCGGTTAGAACACTTTGTCAATAGTAGGTGAAATACCCTTGCCAACAATTCTGATGTTTACGCCAATTGTTTTGAAAAACAGTATGATTGTATCAAACATTAAAAGGACTTCACTGCGGTCTTGTCGTGTAACACACTTAAAAAGAAAAGTTTCGAAAGCGTATATCTTATTGTTACCAACGTATTTAGAGTATCAAAACATTTTTTGTGGTACTTTAAAATGTCCTCTATCGATTTGGCAACTCTGTTTAAAATTGGAATTTATCTGTTGAACAGGGAAAAACGTTACTAACGCTTTTTCGAGATCAACATATATAATACAAGTTTTAAATGCATTGACAACCGATAAAAGACATATTAAGGTACCACAAGATGGACTGATATGCCCTTCACACGTCGACAACAAGAAAAAACAGGTTTTCAAAACATTTCTTTTTAAGTGTGTAACACGACCAGACCAGACCTGAGTGGATTCCATTTTTATTGCCCGCCAAAAGTTCCTCCACGCATATGTTTTCATTCATTTTAATTCCTTTTAATAGTTGTATTTAACTTCAGTCTGTTACTTTCATTTATATTATTACTTCCCTTAATTACACTGTTTCAAGTATTTTGGGTTTCTATTTTTGCAAAATTTGTTATAGCTATAAACAATAACTTGTGGATTGAGCGCATGGGAGCTGCTAAAATATTAAAAAAACACAATTGTTAAATAGTCAAAATTATAATGTTCGATATCACAACTATCAATCAAGCTATCAATCAAGATGGCACCCTCAACGACAGCAGAGACCATAGGATGAACTATACGGAAATTCGGAAACCGCCAGAGAAGTCAGATGCTGAAGGTAAGTGTCTACGAAATAAAGTTGCCCCATTTCTAAGTTTTTCTTAGACTTTGGTAACTGAAAACAAAATCAAACTTTTGTATGATTTTTTTAATTTATCTTTTGAGCATTTTCCCCTTTTGATTTTAACTTAATAGTGTCACAAATATATGGCTAACAACATTAAAAAAGAAATAATAAAACACTATTTTGAAGATTTAAAATATATTTGAATATATTTTTATCATGTCATTCATATTTTATTAGCACTTATCTAACATAACAATACTGGATATGATCTTTATAATAAATAAATACACTAATTACTGTTGATAACATGTTTAATCTAAAGTGCAAAACTTGGATACCTTCCGATCATTTTAATATATTTAATTGTAAAAAAAACAATAACAGGCTACAAGTGCATAAGTTATATTATAACCTGTCAACATTCAGCACTTTCAATGATTTTACACCCCCCCCTCCCCCCCATTTTGACAAAGTCACGACTCCGTAAGGTCAAATTCTGGAGCCGCCACTGCTTATATAAATATTAAATTTCAAGTTACAGTACCGGTGTAAGATTTGTTTGCAACGAAATTATGTTATTCGTATGATATCTCTATTTGTTCATGGCAATATTTATTTTAATATATACTAGTTTTGTAAAGAATATGTAAAACAGATGTAAACCTTCACCAAATCTGTCACATGGACAGGCAGGTCTATTAGCTGCTACAGTTTAAATGCATCATTGTGTAAGCTTTTCAGGGGGCGCACATTTCTATGAATATTGCAGCTGTTGCCTCAGGCGTACTATCAATCAAGCAGCGTCTTTCCTTTTAAAACAATACATTTTATTTACATTTTCGAATCTCTAACTGAGCTCTGGCGTCTTTAACGTCATACGCCATTTATAAATATGAGCATTCAATTTCTAGAAAATCATTTTCTTGTTTATACTTTGTGTATAGTGGATGAAGCAACAACAAAACCAACACTTAAAGATGACGAGCAATCGTGCTCGACTGTTGTTGTTTACAATGACACATGTCCATTCTGTTTTATATTAATATATTTATAGGTTATTGTACATTTTGTTATACAATACGGGAATATATTTGTAAGAGTCCAAATATATTTCGTATTGTACGGTAAAATGTATAATAACCTTTTTATTATATATCTTTTGCTTACTTTGAAATATCATCAGAATTCCCATCGTTTAATGCACATATACCCAAACATCCAATATGAAAATATTTTTTTAATCTAATACGGGAATATATTGGAGGTCACGATGTATAAATGCAGATTGTCGATTGGTCAAATTTTAGATATATAATAAAAATAATTATAAGCGATAAATACTAAAGTGTGTGACTGTTAGAGAGACGGATGTCAGAGCTGTTTTGCTTAATTTATAAGGGGACATTGAATAACTGAATTGGTAAATGCATATGTTGCATATTTGTAATGGAATTTCAGGTTGGCTAAATAAATATAGTTTATAATTACACTACACGTGTATGGTTGTATTATATCATATTCTCGTTGTTAAGGCAAGAAAGTATCTCCCTTTAAAAACCCATTTGCACTACGTGTCTCTTCTCCTAGCCGCCATGTACACTTACATATAAATCTTATGCATATGCGATATTTCAAGTATATTTATGTGATTTACAATGCATATTTAAAGTTTATGTCTATTCAATGTCTTTCTATATTACAGACACAAGAAACCCATATTACATAAATGTATTTAACAGGAGCACCAAGAAGATGTACATTATATGTACGTAAATGTAGGATTGTGTAAAACAAACACCCCCAACAGAGTTCCATGTTAAAGCCACACATGTCTCTTCTAGTCTAGAGCGTTTGATTACTGCGCCAGACTTCTAAATTCGAAATCAAGACTAGATACTTTAGTTTATTTGAGTGGTCATAGTTATACTGTGTATGTTGTTTTACTTAAGGATTGAATCGTTTTTTCGTGCGCATATGGAGTATAAACGCCCAGACAGAGGTTTGAAAATTCCGTGAAGCGCTTCTCGTTAAATTTTCAAACCTACGTCTGGGCGTTTATACTCCATATGCGCACGAAAAAACGATTCAATCCTTATATTTATATTTTCTCCATCATTATAATTATAAAATTAAATATTTAAACCATATTCGAGGGCTCAATTTTCGTACTATAAGGGCAAAACATGTGGGGGTAATTCCGTTATCGGAAACAGCAAATACACGCCCTGTAAAACTCAATGGCTTGAAGAAGCATTCTACGCAAGAAAACGATATCTAACTTAGTACTGTAGTTTTCGTTTTTATTGTAAGAAAATAACGGACCTCTTACATACTTAAAACTTTTAAAAATATGTTTACTTATTACTAAAAATTAACATTCCTAAAAATATTATATGCACTTGCTAACGTACATTTACATCACAACATGTGCAGAAAATGACATGTTTTGAACAGTGTTGTCAATTGTGAAATCTATTTATAGCAGTTTGACAGCAGCCAGGCTATAAATAGTCAATGTTATACATGTGCAGTGCTCACAGAAGACCGTGCGTTATTTAAAAGTTTAGTTTAGTTTTCAATGTGTCTGTGCATTGAAAAATACTACATAAATAAGACAAATTAGAATGTCGCTTTTGTTATTTCTATAACAAATTGAGTACGAGTTTAAGTGTGTGAAAAAAGCAAAGAAAACGTCGCTTTTTCCTCTGCTTTTCACGATCCTTCAAGTAAAGATTGTAAACAAACGAATACTATGCAAACACGCGCTTTTCTAAAATTAGACAAGAAGTACTGTACAATATTACTCCGCGCTAAGCATCTGCCAGTCTAAGAGTTGATTGACAATAGATGCCACGCCCTCGAGGCGGTCCCAGAGCGCCGCGCAATACACAAATTAAACGCTTATCTTTTCCTACATAAAATTAAAAGTGAATGTAAATATTTTAAAATCACCAAACTGTTTTGTCGTAATATGTTACCAATCAGTTTGCATTTCTATTCTGGTTTATGTATTAAACGCAGTAACAATTAATCAAAGAAAAGGGAAAAGTCCTCATGGAGTATAACCTGCATGGGAAAAATAGCAGCTTCGCTTTTATTGAAGGTGTTCATTAATAGTAATGAAGGATGATACACCACTGACGCCCAAAGCGCATGAGAGGGACTCTATTTGTCAAGGGTAAACAACAAACAATCCATCTCAAACCCGGATAATCAAGTTTCCAGTATCCAATTACTAGGTTAACGTCTTATTCGTGCTATGAAGTGGGGAACAACACGATAAACTAAAATATGAACACATCAACATTTCTTGATGAAAGAAAATGCAAAGGAGTAACCAGTACACAACTTTAAAAGCTCTTATCATGAAACTTCCTTGTAGTTTTCATAAATTCTAACCACACTATGATACGTTATGTAATGTTAACAATCATAAATTACACCGAATGTCGCATACATTTTGTATTTGGTAAGGTCATTTACGATTTATTCTTATGAGGCAACGTTTTTGGGTTTTTCCGCACTATATACACTTTACTTGCGTTTCTAATTGCAAATATTTGAATGTATGTTGAAATCTGTAAAATAGAGAAAGCAGCAATGATGAAATCATATGCATTAAGGGATGAAATAGTGATATATGTAAGTTTAGTGCATGCTGTGAAGTTCAAGCATCCAGCGAAATCCTTGAGAATATGAAGGACCTTTGGTTTTTCAAGCATCAAACTGCCATCCAAAATAACCGTCGCCGGTTTTATGGAGGAATAAAGTTGCTAAGTGTGCCTGAGTCTTATTGACCCACCAGTCATGCTTAAACATTCAGATGTGATGACTTGTCTTATTTGACAGGTTACGTAGTTGTGTTATGTGTTTAGTGTTTAGTGCCTGTGTGGCGGCTGTAAAAAGTCGCCCCGTACTACATCATTGTGTAGTCATATATTTCTGGTCCTCAGGGATCATGGAGTGTACATGTATGTTGTTTACATTTGAAAATGGAGTTCCGTTCATGCGCTAGGGGGCGTCAGTAGTCTGGCAACATTCATTACTACTGATGAACAGTTTAATAAAACCGAGGCTGCTGTTTTCTCGTGCAGGCTATGCTTCCTGAGGGCTTTCTCTTTCATCAGTTTAATGTACTTTGAAACATTTATCTATAAAATTATTCCTGGTATTATTCACGGATATCAAAAGCAGTTAAAAGAACATAAACCGGCGTAATTGTGGAAATCTTCGGAAATTAATTGCAAATGCCAGCTCGCATTTTAACGCGGTACTTCCTCGTTCGGGTTTTTGTTTCCTTGGTATCCGAGAACTGAACGAGATAATTACGTATGCATAGCACCTCTAATACTGTTTGACAAAACATGACACGTTGTATATGGCTTAATTAGAACAACGCATTTCCTATTGGGCACATACGTTCTATTTAAGTTTGCTTGATTCATTTGGGGGGTAAACTACACTTAATTACATACTATGCACCATATATTAGCTGTTAAATGTTCATTACGTCTGCTCATGCGTGTTTCTTTTTGACAAAGTGCTAAGTGTGTTTGTTTGCGTACGGGCCGTTTTGTCATGGCGCCTTTTTAACTTGACCCCATCTGCTTTGTACATTTCTTCATACTGTATTCCTAAAGTAAAACACAAACTATTTTACTATGTACGAACAAATAATCAACGTCTTTGTCAGCGACATTTTAAACATATATTTTATTTTTTGAAAAGTTAAATTGTTTGATTTATGCCTTTTGCGTAGGTGTAGCAACATGCTTGCACACAATAGGAACATTGTTTTTCCTGAGGCTCATTGTTCACGGAAGCCTTTTAAATGCAAAGGGTTTCTGCTATATTACACAGCGTGCAGTTGGTTTCTTCTCAGAAGCCTTACGCTATCTGTGACATATAACATTTAGTGGGCAGAAAGAACCTTTTTGTCACAGAATTCCTGGGGATGTAGATTTTAATCAAGCGTTTTTGAGAGGGTGTGCAGTGTGAGTATTTACATGGATGAAGTACCTTACTACCGGTATGGTACAAATATTGTTTACAAAAACCACAATACGAAATTACCCAACAAACAAATATTATCGTCATTATTCCTGCCTCATTTTTATTTTAAATGATTCTTTTAACACGCCTGTTTGTGTTTATTTTCCAGACAGATTGTTCAAACCGTCGTTAATTGTAAATTCTCAGACAGAAAAACTGAAAAAATCAAGTTCGGTATTTCCTTTAAAAAATTAAGTTGACCTTGTGGTCAGCTTAAAGACAACTTAAATGTTTCCCTTTGTCGTATATAAACCTCTAGCGATAAATTAAAATCAGACGTCGTTATAATCATTAGTTTTGTATTTGTATACGTTTTGTATTTCCAAGAACGGACAAAGAGTGTGGCTAAGTCTAATGGAGCATAGCAGCCATGGTTTTATTAAAGCTGTTCATCTGTGGTTATAAGAGAGGTCACACGACTAACGCCCCCGAACGTATGAGCGGAACTTTTTTTACTTTTTACAAATGTAAACAAATCCATGATCCCTGAGGACCAGAAAAAATAACTACACAATGATGTAGTACGAGGCGACATTTTACAGCCGCCACACAAGCACTTAACACCAGCTCTAATAAGTTAAATTAATCTGAGAAATCGGAAATTTAGGATGTTTAACTTTGTATTACTTTTAACCGTAGCATTAATATTCAATATATGTTAAGTATTAACCGTGAAAACGTCGTAATAAACTGGAAATGGTATAAAACGTAATGTAAAAAGATGAAGTCCTCAGCAAACATAGCTTGAATTGGGGAAAGAACACAGTCTCGGATTTACTGAAGCTGTTCATCAAATATAACAAAAGATGCCACACCACTAACACACCGTAGCGCATGATCGAAACTGTATTCAAACCAAAAAGACAAGTCATACAATCCATCGTCCCTATGATTCGAGGACATGTCACCTTCTACGAACTACGTGCAGTTTGTGTTGCCCATGCAACAAAACAACTTATTAGTTAGGATCAAATATATTATTTCAATATCAAATTATTACTTCAAAATGTGGCTCAAATTATCAACAAAAATCATAATTTAAATTATAGAAACTTTACTAAGCTGTCGTAAACTATAGCCCAATACTACACTTTAAAAGAGTTGCGAACGTGGGGGCATTCCCTATATTCTGTAGCTAAGATTCTACAAGCCGATTCGGACTACACGTATAGTTCACATAACAATTATAATAGAAAGTATTCCTATCCATCTTTCATATTTGTCTTGCAACTGACAACGCCAATATTTCCCTTTCTATGTTAATAAACGAGGAAAAAATAATTAGTTATGTATGTAAATACAAAATATTTAAATAAATTAACATGGGCATATTAACTTTATAAAGAAGATATAACTATTGTTTGCATATGTCTTCGCGCCAGAACAGACACATATATTATAAAGATATGAACATGAAAGAATTTTGCATTTTTTGTCGGCAAAATTAAAATATTTTGACAAAAACCAGACACTGCGCATAAATTAAATGTGTAATTAAGCTTTGAAATGAAATGTTATAATGATCTTGTAATATTTATGATTGTATGACAATTCAAGCAGGGGCAACATCTATAATTGCAATGGATAAAGTCGGCAAAGTAGAAAGCTTGGAGAACGGTGACTTTGAGTTAAGTTCCACTCGTTTTTATCATTTTAACTAAAACTAGAACTCACTTTTGGTAACGACTTGGGATTCGTTATACATAATTTCGCAACAATGCGGTCGCTGTTTAAAGGGGGGAGATACTTGTGTTACCATAAGCATAGGTATCTGACTGTCTGAACAGTACATAATTTCTCAACCTAAGACACAGTTGCACTACGTGCCTCTTTCCATGGCATTTTCCTGTCTGTAGTGTAAAGTTCATGCACATGTGGTATTTAAAATTCATAAATGGTGTATTTTGACATTTTAATTTAATTAACTGCACATAAAGTAAACCATTAAGCATGTGATAAATTATTTATCACATGCTTAATGGTTTACTTTATGTGCAGTATATAAAACTTACTCAAGGGACCCGTATTATATATAACGTAGAGAAGTCATATAAAAGAATGCATTTTAGTATGTGTTTTATCAATAAACGTAAGCATGAAATAAACTTTGAATAAGTTGATGTCCTTCTCATAAGAGCTCAGTGTTAAAGTCTTACAAAGGTGACTTATTTTACTCTACAGCGTGGGTAAAACAAGTATTCTCTTACCAATGACACCTACCACATAACACAACAACACACAAATTAGTAGCGTGATTTGTATTGACAGTTACAGTAGAACGTAACATTTCCAGGACTCAAACATGAAAACCTCAGAATTCAGAACAACTGTAGGTTAATAATCACAAGGACAAATGTGTTTCCATATATTGCTTATACGTTGCTTATTTATATTTTATTCAGATTTTTCCTAGGCCTAAAAAATCCTGTGTTTCTGGCAACCCGACCCTACCTATCGGAACCGGCCGACCCTAGACTTTTTTACGAAAATACCGTTTTTTTTCGTTGGGGTCTTTATAATTGAGGTTTCAATTCTTAACAAAACAGAGCCGACTTTACCTTAAGTTTTTAAGACCGTTGTCCTTAACACAAGATTATTTTTTGGCTCTACTTAACAACATACTACTTATCGATAAATAAGACCGTCGATTAAACGGATGAGTATCATTTTCGGATTAAGTGGGGGACGGCACGAAAACAACAAACAACACGATCTGTTGGATAGACTATTTCCTGGTAAATGCAAGGATTTTCCGTCACATACTCTTTAAAAATGGGTGGGACAGTTTATTTCCATGTTAATGTTATCCTAACTAGAACATAAACTGACGTATTTCCGGAAATCCCTTGGAAATTTAATACAAATGTCACTTCAGTTTTCAAACTGGCACTTCCTTGTTCGCGTTATTGTAACTTTGGAATCTGAGAACTGGGCGTGATGATTATGTATGCTTAGCACCTCAGTAGTTTAATTGTTGTTCGACAAAACATGACTCGTTGCATATTGCTTAATTAGAACAAGCCATTCCCTAATGTGCACATACGTTTCGTATAATTTTCGTTCAATGGACAGTTCAACAACTGTCAATCATGATCATTTATAACAGTACATGGTCAATTTTAATCCAATGGATTAGGGATATATTGTCAGGTGACAATCTGACCTAGTATACACAATATATATAAAGCGTACTTCCTGTTTGTGATAAACCTTATCACAATCATGAATAATGGATTTCAGCAAATGTGGGCGAAGATTTAAAAATTGTAGAACCATGCATTTACAAAAAAGTGAAAAATAATATACTGAGGTGAGGAGTGAAAACTACGCACTCGTATATATGTGGATAGTACAGTCTTAACCGCACCTCACTGAGGTCTGGTTCTTGACTGCAGATCTCCCTCCATCGTCAGCTTGGTGCCCGCCAGATGTTTCGGCCCTTATCCAAGTACATC
>Ga0224511_10002297_pt1 | contig 12750 bp, 8 predicted proteins | sample SF_May12_sed_USG_2_FD_169988 | JGI IMG/M metagenome (GOLD analysis project Ga0224511, IMG submission 169988) | Sediment microbial communities from San Francisco Bay, California, United States - SF_May12_sed_USGS_8_1 | ecosystem: Environmental > Aquatic > Marine > Sediment | place: USA... | reverse complement strand
TATGATTGAGCGACCGTGTGAACTACGAATGGGGTCAATAAGACTGGATGAGAAAACACCATCGCTGCGCATGGAGTGCCATGAGCAGTAACTCCCAGTAACTCCGGCTGGCTAGTGACAGCCAGCGTATAGCTGACATTACATAACATCCATTAAGATGGGAATCAATGATATGATAATGGCTGATCATGTCAGCATTAATTTACATCCCGATTTGATTCAGCAAGGTGATCGATAAGGAAGAAAGAGACTGAATAGGAGCTAAATTAAACGTTCCTGTGTAGACTATTCGGTCACTATGATCAACTACGGGTGAAAAATTAGCGATAACGGTAGAGAAACATATACTTTTACAAACAGTGGCCTTGCATGGAACACAACAAATGCGCTCACTGTCCATAGTTTGCCTCAAACCATAGCTTTACATGTATGAAAAGAATGAGAATAATAGAAATAATTCTCTTAGTTACTACGTATGTACATGTACGTATGGTTTTTTTAGATGCTGACAATTATCTGTTGTAATTTAGATCTCTTAGAACACTTGTGTATAAATATGCTATATCATGTGCAAAACTGTCGTGTCAATCAAACCAACAAACCATTTCTTCTGATTCCTAGCTAATGGTACACAAAGACAATAGGGTTTAGTGTAATTGGCGAAATCATAGTTATAATAAATCACCAGCGATCGAACCGAGGGCAAAGTGCCAAACACCAAGTTGGCGCTGAGTTTAGGCTTGTCAAATACAGGCCTATCAATAGCTATCCACTAGCCGAGATCATCAATAATTCATAGAAACATATCGAGCGTAGCACAAGAAAACAAGCGCGCGGGGCTCTGGCAAGTATGAGTTATCCATTGTTCCTATAGCAGGAGAACGTATTGTCAGATGATTGAGAAGAAAATCGGTAAATAAAACAAAAGGCTAGCTGACCTGTTAACAATTGATTACTGTCTGACCGTGAGAAAACCTGATGCACTGACAAGCTACGGTAAACCTCACCACCTCATATAGATGAAACCTGGTAACTTAAAGTATATTTTTAAGACTTCAGGGCCATCATTTTATCACAGCTTCAACTAACCCATAGAATTATCCTCTCCAGATCTTCGTATAGTTTATGGTTCACCTTGGACGCACTCACATAGTTATATTTTTGGCTCTGTAACAAGTCTTCACGCAACCAGTCAGTTATATCCTCTATCACCACAATTCCCTTCTATAGGTCTAACATGACAACGCCATTGTTCGCACCATAGTTATCCTATAATACACGACTCCATTGCTTACATCCTGTGTGCATCCATAGGGTTATCCTAACTAATTTTATGGTGACTCCATTGTCAACACTTGATGCACCAACAGGATTATTTTTACTTCAATAGAAGACAAACCAGGGTAAAACCTGACCTCCTTGAAAGTGTTAGCCAATTCAGAACTGAGATGTATGGAGGTCTTCGTCTTCCTCATCCACAGGCTTTCTCCCTCTGCGGGGTTGCCGATGCAACCGCGCCGAGCTAACGGGCAGTTTTTCTGCATTACATGCAACACACTAAAATGTCTTAAGTTTAACAACAGCCCGTATCCTGATCTTGATCAGTTCATGCACCCTGTGGTCGTCAATGTTTAATATGCTACTGCAATTTCCTATTCTGTTTAGCGAGATTTGCAACCCAATTTTGCTGGTAAACTCATATCACGCTACTCAGCGGAGTAATATATTGTTGTTCAGATATATAGACAGTCGTGTGATTGTTGCTTATAATTTGTATTTCCCTCATTAGAATCCGGTATTTAAAAGCTCTGGAAAAAATGGGGAGACGTCCCATGATATAGACTAAACAAGTATATACATTTAGGCGTTGCTAATAGTGCATTGTTGGGTAGCTAGCTGTGCCTCTGTAAAGGAATGCAATACATGAACCTCTCACACAGTAGTCCGATTTCCTGGTCTTGTCCTGATGACACTAACTGGGTGGTCATTGGGTTCAGCTGTCACTAATCACTGATGATTCACCTCGGTGCAGCTTATTCACCGCTGTGTTTATTATTGGGGAGAGCTAAGAGAAGCAGATGACTCCTAGTCTGGACAGTACAATGGCCAGATATCATTCACATTGGTTATAAACAAAGCGAAGACATGAAAAACTAGGAGTATCAGATGTGAAATGCCAGTTTTTATAGACCCGATGATCCCGACGGGGCACCTGCTACCAAGAGTGATTGGTTATGCACCAGTGAGCATGGCCCGCGTCACTGAGCACCTTACGTACGCCGAGTCAACCGAGCAGGTGCTCTCGGGTGAGTGAGCCATGGTGTAAGCCAGTCAAGAGATCAAACTGCTATTGTGTTCTATTCTTTACAATTGCTACTCATCATGAATATAACAGCAGCAATGGGACAAAAGCGAACTCGCGTGGCCCCGAGTCCAGTACAATGGAGTGTATGTTTATAAGCCCTATCTAAATATTCATCGCACAAAGCCACTGACACACTTCACCTGTGGAAGCTAACTACTATTAGTCACAAAACTAATTAGGACTTTGATAATAATTATTTTTCACACTTTGTATTGTCTTTGTGGCCGACTATTATGTTCACTGAATGTTTGCTTGTTGTTTGATGGGAATATGTATGATACCCCAGGCTCTATATCCATCTCTCTAAAGACAAAGTATAAAAACAAAATGGCCAACCATAGAGTCGCTATCAACTAAATAAAATCCTCAAATTGAGAATCATCCAAAATTGTCTACAAAGCGCTAAAAGTTAAAATTTTAATGTCTACATGCAACATAGTAGTGAAAACGAGTTGGATAGTTTAACTTAACCCGAGATAGAAACGATGGTCTTTATACCACAGCTGCTGACCATCTTCCAGGACCTAATCCAACCTTAGAGTTAGACCCATAACACCCTTACACACATAATGTATAGCTCCAATACAAATATGCTGATCTTCGGTCAAATATACAGTCTACTTTCCATCCATCCAGACCACAGATACTCCAGCCTTGCCTATACTAAAACACTTGATGCCAACACAGGCAGGTTTCCGGCTGCCTACAGCAATTCCTTCCTACCTGGTGCTTGCTATTCCACAGTTGCCACTGATCTGCTGGATTGATTATAACGCCTATGGGCTGTGATTATTTACCTTGTTATATAACACGGGAAGTGATGACAGACAGCACAAACAATTACTGCATGACACCAACAGCTGCTGGTGACACAGGCGACAAGGTGGCAGTTGGTACTAGTCAGTAGTGAGTGCAATGAGAGATACGTATATCTCTATCAATGGTCAATGCGAACTACTGCAGTAACTGCCTGCCAGTACCTATCATAGAATTATACATCATAGGCTCCTATGTGCCTATGGACCACTCAGGATGGATACAAAGCACAGACTATAGACTAGAGTATGATGGAGGAAATGGCTGGTGATGCTCAAAATTCATATATAGGTTCAAGTTGCGCATACATAATAGCAAATGCTACTTCATGGTTTGATGAGGCTTATAGACTTTATATAGTGAAAACAAAAACAATGACAGTATAGCCTCATCCTTGCACAAATACATTCAGAGTACATTGAGTATCGCCCAAACTAAAACAGCCCAACGCTGTGGCGGTGTGTTATCAGGTTTGATTGCATTGGCACCAACTCTAGCGTGTGAGAGCCGTTTGCTGCCGAATATGTGGGGTCTCACACAACGGAGACGCAAATTCAACGAACAGTCCAGAAAAAAAGCTGCCCGTGCAGCAAAGCCATCCTCTAAACACTTTGTATGAAGATTCTGACGGATCATTCTTTAACATGACTGCAGTCAGTAGTGTCTCATTGTGCTAGCTAAGTCAGGGCAAAGAAATGATTTGTTTTGTCACCAACGAATCAGGTAATCTACTAAAATCTCATCCTTTCATTAATCCTTGGTGGCTTTATACTGTCCGACAAATGCTATACTAAATAGTGTATTCACGGCAAGAGAGAAGATCAAGTGCTTCTTTTTGTGTCATCTTCACTATTGCTAGCGCACCCTTTGATATTAAATGCCCTCTTGACACATGATTGAATATTAAACCTGGTTCGTGCGCTAACTACAGCTCCCGGTTGGTACAGTATTTGTTTCTAGCAAACAAGAGACTTAGACATCTTTAAGGATGACTCTATTACGTTACATGTACAGATAATCCACGTAGATGGCTCTATTAAGTTACATGTACAGATAAACCACGTAGTTGGCTCTATTAAGTTACATGTACAGATAATCCACATAGATGGCTCTATTAAGTTACATGTACAGATAATCCACGTAGTTGGCTCTATTAAGTTACATGTACAGATAATCCACGTAGATGGCTCTTTTAAGTTACATGTACAGATAATCCACATAGATGGCTCTATTAGGTTACATGTACAGATAATCCACGTAGTTGGCTCTATTAAGTTACATGTACAGATAATCCACGTAGATGGCTCTATTAAGTTACATGTACAAATAATCCACGTAGATGGCTCTATTAAGTTACATGTACAGATAATCCACGTAGATGGCATCTCTGACCCCAAATATATTCCACCACGGAAGGCTTTTGAGTAATTTTTACTTTTGGTTGGGATACCGGGATAGCTCAATAACTAGAAAATGTGGTTTAAGATCGAAAGATCTTAGGTTCTAGTTCTATCACGCTGAGCACCCACTGTGAGAATGAGCTCCTGGCATACTTCTTAGCTCCTACTGAGCGCCCACTGTGAGAATGAGCTCCTCACATATTTCCTAGCTCCTACTGAGCGCCCACTTTGAGAATGAGGTCCTGGTATAATTCCTAGTTTCTATCATTCCAGAACAAGCCTCAAGCCTAGGAGGCCTGCAGAATAGGATGGTCAAGTTCCCGAGTAGATCAAAGGCCTGGGGTAAAATTTCTACAGATGGTTCGCCATACCAACGAACCATGGGTCGCGCTTGCCGAGACAATTTCATTGCTTTGCTTTGCCCCATTCCCCCCATGCTGTTAGCGTATCCGCGCCTTTAACATGAAAAACTGTATAGAAGAGAGCGTTGAACGTTGAATTTTCTATAATAGCTGTTGATTGTAATGCCTTGGTAATTAGAAAAGCCGCTGGCGTTTTAGTTATCCAAACTCGCCTGAGGTGTGCAACAAAATATACTAAAGAAACAATGTGCTCGTGTGCTCTGTGTACATTTTAATCATATGAAGAATTCGATGACAATGTAGGAATAATGAGAACTATTGCAATAAAGTTTGAATAGATAGGCAGAGACAAGTGGACAGCATCTGATGGCAGTGACACTGGTGTAACTCAATTCCAATACAGGCAAATGTGAAGAAATAAGGTTGGGAATAGAGATGGTGGGATACCTCAATGACTAAACCTGTCAGCCCAAAATCTGTATCATGATCATGGGTTGAAGATGAAATCATGCAGGGGTCTTGCTGTACATGAGCTGCTGTCATGCCATGACCTCTCCAACTTATTTCAGTTCCGAACAAGCATATCAGCTTCACCAAAGAGTGGATAGTGTACTGGGCCTAGGGGCTAGGACCCGGTGTCCCTGGTTCAATTCCCAGTTGAAGCACATTTACTACACCCTAGGCATTTTCGAATCCCGACATTAAATAAAGGAGGCTTACTCATAGAATCACCTTCTCCATGGGGCACACAGGTGCAAGCGGACAGTCTCCTAATGACGCACCCTGAGAAACACTGAGTCAAAAACTCAGTAGGCCAATTTTGCACACAACTGATGCTGATCAGGATATGAAAAAGGCAGCTTCACTGAGTATCTACGTAATATAGTAAAAGACATGGTTCTGGAGACCGGTTAACATGGCACAGCTTATAGCTGCGCACTGATTCATAGACAGCCTATGGTAGACATAGCCCTGAGATGATACTTCTGTAGTTATCGGATCTGCCCAGTACACTCATGAAGTTGTAATAACACAGCGACTAAAACCAGTGATGGCTCTCATTTGCAGACAGAATAGTGTTGCTAACAAATGTTTGACTCCAATTAGATTGACTTTTGGGTCCTATTGAAGGAATCATTAAACTGTTAGTTGCCATTAGGAGCAATCATCCTACACATAATGGACCTTCAAGGGTTGACACAATAGACTAAATCAATCTACAATTAAATCAAAGCCTAGACTCAACACTTAAGGAGAGGTCGTTTGATTTTAAACAGAAAATTGGGTGACCGGCAGAAATCTACTAGAACTCATGACCACTAAACCCTTAAGATTATCATCAGAGTAAACAATTACAGCCTTTTAGGGTTGTTTTGTCTATGAGCAGTGGTTGGGGTCTTCTCGTGTTAGGAGGAATAGTGTGCTGATTCAAATTTGTGTTGCCTTTATTAAACTTGATGCTGCAGAATACACGTGTGGTATATACCATAGCATATTGTATGGTCACTAATAAAAATTGGCACCAAGGTACCTACAAGAAAACATAAAAAAATATTTTGATTCGAAAACTCTATCAGCCATAAACGTACAAATTTATCTCATTACTGCATATACAAAAGGATCACAGTGTTTGATTGGAGAGCACCAAGATTCGAGGAAAACTGTTGCATTATTGGTCGCTTTAGTTTCACCAGGCAGCGAATTTCATATTTTTTTATCTCAGCCATTCTCTGTTTGTGGTGCAATTGAGGGGAGATTGGGCCATTTTTGCCACGCTGGCTCAGGACAGGTTGGCAGAATGTGATCAGCCAGGGGAAAATTCTTGAAATACCCCGCCATTGCCGAGAATTGAAACCAGGCCATAGGTAGGACAGACAGCGAGATACTCCCACTGAGCTATCATGGCTGATTCAAGTTGGAACAGTTGAGTTTAGTTAAACTTGTCCCGACTATTACTTTCAGTTAACCGCTCGATCGCAACAGTTTTGAAAGGACTCGACCATAGAGTTCCTAGGGACTCAAAGTGTTGTAGTAGTCTCAACTTGAGACGGAACGTTCGATTCCTCAGTAAGATGGACAGAGGATGGAGTTTCTGGAATGTTACTGAATTTGCCTGGAGGTTTATAAAGTTTCCAAGCTATGAGCAGCAATACAGTTGCTGCTAACTTGACTGCTAATACGAGTATAAAGAAGTTTCTGCCCATCTTTGCATTGTCATAAATATAACAACTGCCATCGCCATCGCATGTCTCTTGCCAAAGAATACAGACTTTATCCAGGCTGAAGCCAAATAGAATCGGACCGGGTATTGTGCCTGCAAAGAGTGCAAGACTTGTTAGTGTGAGCAAAAGCCTTATTCCTCCTCTTGATTGTAAAGCGTGGCAACTAAACCAGAGACACCGGAAAGTGACATGGATAACAGAAAGCTCACCAGTGGAATGTGTAAAAATGGCCACAACAAGCAGTATTCGCGACCAATTTACATGACCTCCAAGGCAACTTGTAACTTGTAGGGCATGAACATAATTAATTATAAAAAGATATATTTTTGACATGGAGTTATCCGCTCCTAGTTTACAGTATCATTTGATTGGGTTGGTTGGAGTTGTCCTCCCGCTTTGGCAAGCAACCTGGGCTGCAGAGTGTTAGAACAGAAAACTCTCTCTTGCCAGTTAGAGATCATAGGTACGGTACATCCTTCCTCGTCGGAACACTGCTATATGGATAGGTGTCAGAAGGAAGATAAAAACCAAGTGATGATTGGTTGGCTGAAACATACATATATACTGCACTTACCTACAAACCTCATAGTCATCTGTTGTATGCTGATAGCAAATGTCCTTTGTTTATCATTAACGCTTCTGCAATAAAAATATCAGATTGGAGTATAGGCATGGAGTTCACCCGATGAAGCTTCTAAGTTGGGGCCTCTGAGATTCATTGTATGGAGTACCTACATCCTTGACCTGTGACCAATTCGCCTTCCAAATCAGACAGCTTTTCTTCTTCTTCTTTCTGTGACAGAACAGCTGCCAGGAGTGGTGCAAAAAATGGCCTAGTGAGTATTAGACTCAGTGTTTCCCAACGTGCATTATTAGGAGACTTTCTGCTTGCACCCACATACCCATGGAGAAGGTCACTCTATGGGAGGGCCTCTGGGATTCGAAACCAGCGAGGGTGTAGCGAAAGACAAAGTTTTTGCTCGAACTGGGAATCGACCCAGGGACACCGGGTCCTAGACCTGGTACGCTATCCACTATAAACCATCGTTTCACTCCTTGGTGAAGCTGATATACTTGTTCAGACAGTGTAACTATGGTCACAGAGTATAGAAAGAAACCATTCCACATCAGTTGTTGTCTGTCATGGATAAGGTGGTCAGGGAGCTGCCGGGTGAACCAGTTCCTTGTATTTGGTGGAGGAGAGGAGATGAAACATGAGGTGCATGAGGTTGAGGGATAAAGTTTTTTTAAGTAGCCCATACTGAAGAGTCAGTTCACCCGGCTATGTGGAGCTGTGGGGTGAAGCGATGGCTTAGTGGATAGCGTACTGGGCCTTGAACCGGGGCCTATGGTACAACTCCTAGTTTGGTAAAAATCTTTGTATTTTGCAACACCTTCGTCAGTTTCGGATCCCGACATTGTACAAAGGAGGCCCTACCGTAGAATAACATTTTCTTATGGGGCACACAGGTGCAAGTATAAAGTCTCCTAATGATGCACCCTGGAGAACGCTGGGTCAAAGACTCAATAGGCTAATTTTTGTACACCCCCGACACCGTGAGGATACGAAAAAGTGAAACTATTTCAGATAGTATAAAAAGTATTGGAGTAATGGAAGAATGTGGAATAACAAAGAATTGGATCTGGTATCTCTTTCCACAGAACCACAATAATGCCTGTAATATCTTCCTTATATCACCATAAGGCTTTCTTCCATTTGGCGAATTACACGAAAATTACACAAATTAACAGAACTGCTCAGAGTTATCCTCCCTTACCTGAGTATAATGGTGGTTCCGGGTATAGCCATCATAAATGTGAAGAACATGACTACGAATGTTAGTGGGAGGAATATGTAGAGTAATGAGCAGTCGCTGGTACATACTCCCGATTTGGCCACACCAATTCCATCTGTTATGTTGCTATAGGTGAGATTCTGGTATTTAGCTGGACCACATGAACAGTTATAATAGTCCTGCAAGCAAAAACAAGGCAGCCAATCAGCTGCCATATGAAGATGGGGTAGCCAATCAGAAGGTGTCATTTACATTCAAGTGTTTCTGTGCTATTATGCTTGTTTATATTGTATTATATTATTTTTATATTATATTACGTTATAATTTCTACAGGGAGGCCTAATGCGCATGTTTCGTCGGAGATTAAGAAGGGGAGATTTCAGCCATAGTGGGAAATCTGTCTGAGTGTGACGCTTTTATAGGTTCTCCTGTTGCAACGCAACCTTCAGGCTTTGGATAATCGATTGCTTGTCCTGACAAAACAACAAATGAAACCGCTACAGCGTTGTCAAAGTTTATGATCCTACAGATATTGAGACTCTAATAAGTGATTGGAATAATGCCCTCACCTCACCATGAACCTGTGTGCACCCAGCATGGCAGGCTGAGATGTATTGAATTTCATCTAAGCATACAGGGCTGTATGATGAGAGATCACACCCGCACCCAATGTTACACATGGAGGCTAGCTTCATACTCTCTTCGGTCTGTGAGCTGCTGTAAAACGTAAAAGTGTGCTGTTGGGCTTGTAGCATTGGGTAATAAGATGAGGTGAGAAATCATTTTGTTTTGCATGGATGGCATCACCAAGCCAATGGTTTTTTTTCAGGATGACCCATGGTTTGCCCATAAATTTTGTATTCTATGGGTGGGCCTCCTTTGTTTAACATCGAGATCCGAATCCGGCGAGGAAGAAAACATAAACTAGCGCAGAAACACAAACCCAAACCCGGGACACCTGGTCCAAAACCGATGCGCTACCCACTAACCCATTGTTTCTCCCCTAGAGCAGGATTCTTTGTGTAATCTTTTCTCAGGGATTGCAGTCTATAACGAGAAGCATCAGAAGTAACTGCATCATCGCTGTTAACATATGGGTCATCTAGTTCAATTGATGCCTGTAGGTTTTTGTTTTATATTAGTTTTTTGTCTGAAACCAGTGACATAGAGTAGTGTACATGAACAGTGACGCTAGCATCACCGCCCAAACACCACTGAAAATGAGCGTTATTTTATGGTGCACTAGTCGTGGAGAGCAGAGGCTGCATAGTATATTTTTTCAGAGGTGATCAAGCAGTGACCAATGACAGTGCGGATTGAAATTTGCTGCTGCAATTTCTATACCGAAAATGAAAGTCCGCGTCATCAATCGTCACCACCCGAGACCTCTGAAAGAAATAGGACCTGTAGCATTGGGTTTCTACTACTGTAACAAACCGGTACCAAAAGATGATTTTCAGCGGTGATGCCAGCTGAAATGTCGCTCATCTCGGCATCACCGCTGTCATATAATCTGGATATAAACGAATGTTCTTTACCACACTGCCAAAACCATAGGATTGTTCGTATTTACCTGTAAGGTGCAGTTATACCAGCTATATCTCCTTGCTTGCATTTCACAAAGAAGATTCCGGAGAGAAGAATCACTACCATACAGTTGATCAGATTGAATTTTATTAGACCTTGCACTTTTAACTTCAGCTTTTTAATGATGATTCCTCCACATAACTGACCCAAGACAACTCCAGGAACTGCCACAAACCCTGAAAATATGCCCGCAAGTCTCAACAAGGTGCCTGTAAAGTGTTCACAACCATCATCAAATGTCCTGTCAAATACCTACAGCTACTTGCAAGGTGTTTGCAAGACGCTTGTAACCACATGCCGGGTACTGGAAGTATGATCTAGTCATGGTATGGTCAGAGAGAGATGGTGGCATAAGATAATCAGTCATCATAAGACTTTTTTCGTGGTGCACACAGATTTTTTTTGCGTAACACATGCTTTCTTCATCCCCCCAAATATTCCTTCGAGATTTCTCTCTGTTCATTCTTCAACAAACCACCGTATAATATTCGCTCTTGTGATAAACTGCTTCTGTTCAAGCGCAAACTTTTCTATCATCTTATGCAATCACCATTATCATTTCAACTGGCACAATATGAAAAACATTATTATTTTTAACGATATTGGATGCCAATAAAATATATAATAATAATAATCATTTGTTAGTCCTGCTGCTGAACTGGCAGTTCAAAGGACTGAGACCGAGCATTGAAGCTGATAGCAACTGATGAGTTGGTTTGGTACCAAAAACAATGATCTCATTTGTGTTTGAAACTGTGGCAGTATATGATTGAAATGCCAATTAATTGATTGCTTGCCACTCACAGCTGGTACTACAGAGGAGACATTTAAGGTGAGTTTGAGTCCAAACTTGCTTAAGGAGAAAAGGTATGATCTTTGCAGGGAGTTGGAAGAGGAGTTGCAGGGGTTAAACGAAGCTGAAATTGCCAGAAGATCTATAAAGAATACTCCTATAATTATTACACTGGTCGCCGTCAAAGTTCAAACACTTGAACCCTACACGGTCTGCGTGGAGGGAGACCAGTCTCGGTCACGTGGCCCCAAAATGTGTATAGCAGACAAACGTGTGCAGATCCTGGTTGGGTGAGTTTTATCTTCAATAAAAAAAGGAGTTATGGAATCAAGCAAAAGTTAGCGTTGGTCATTGAAAATTTAAATCCACTAACCGAAACGAAACCTCAGAATTTCTTCCTACACAGCCACATGGTTCCTGTTTTTAGAGTGAGGGTAAGAAGGAGAGGATCCTGCATCAATGGCCAGTATGGCATCTTTTTAGATTCAGACTATGGGATGGCGTGAAGGAGATCCACCGATAGAATAATCTTCTAGAGCCATCTTGTGCTAGAGAATTGTCTACTCCAACCTTCACGATTGAAACTAGAGCAAGTACTGTAACGGGAGCTCACCTGTTACCATTGAGGCCCAAGTGGCAGTGAGATTAAATTGATTCGCAATGAATTTTGGTGAGAAAGTCGACAGGCCACTGATAATAAGTCCTTCCAGAGCTGCTACGAGACACTGACAGATGAAGGCAGGGTTCTTTAAGAGAATCAGCAGAGAAATTGGTAAATCCCTCAAAGTATGACCAAAATCTTCTCTTTCTGTGTGGTGTTGATGTTCGTGCTGATGGGACTGGTCGATGTTACCTTTTCTGCGTTCGGCTGTACCTGTTAACGTGAACCATGAAAGTCAATTCCCCCAAATAAAATACATTTCTGAACCAACATCATCTGCCATTCACATCGGGTTGCAGCTATTTAGGTCAACTCATGAAAACAAATCAAGCAGCATGACAATGACCACTGCAGGAGAAGTCTTAGATGAGTGGAAATTGCTGACCACCTATTACAATGCCACAAAACAAAAGAACTACCAGCCTTGAATGAGGATGGTGAGCTTCCTAATACGAATTGAATGAATGATGATATACGCGAGAAGAAGAGCCCACCCCAAGGGTCAAAATTGGACAGAAATCTGTTTGTGGTATGTTCAATATGCTATTGATATCAGTTTGTCCTTCTCAACTCAGCCTCACAGGAGTGGCTGCAGGCCTATAGAGATACACTATTTATGGGCACCTTGCATCCGAGGTCTATGCGACAAGGTTTTCAGGTTAAGTAAATAGATCTCCACTGCTCATGTTGTGTATAAGAAACAAACTGCAGTACTTTATTATTGCGACTTTTGTATAAAAAAAACCTG
>Ga0224511_10002296_pt1 | contig 12751 bp, 5 predicted proteins | sample SF_May12_sed_USG_2_FD_169988 | JGI IMG/M metagenome (GOLD analysis project Ga0224511, IMG submission 169988) | Sediment microbial communities from San Francisco Bay, California, United States - SF_May12_sed_USGS_8_1 | ecosystem: Environmental > Aquatic > Marine > Sediment | place: USA... | reverse complement strand
GTGTTATATATAATGCACGAATGATGAACGATGAGCTCAGCTATCACCATTCATATCATTGTTCTTATAAAAACATAAATGTTGATTGTCGATTGATGATTATTGCGCTAACTTCCTACACATAAATATATAAACGTCCAATACTTGCAGCATCAAAGCCAAGTTAGAGTTTTAATGAAGGTCAGAAGTACTTTATAATAAGGAAATGAGACAAATGTACCAATGCACATTTAGGTGTTTATGCGTTTTATTTTATATAAAATCCGCATATATTATATACCAATAGCAATTAGTACAGTAGAATAACAGTCATTTAATTTTATGCAAGCTTCATCAAACTGATTTTCAACAGAATTTTTCAACAGAAACTTACACGTAGCACTTGACACCTGATATTAACAGGCAGACTAGTTTATACTATTATAAGAATGTTCCTTTCACTTATAATAGAATGTACATGTACTGTTTATGAGAAATCATTTTAAAGCTTTCACGCTCTTAGAGAGAGAAGGCAATGTTTCAATGACGTTCCAATATCAGTTATATAAATCGCATCATCGATGATATGATTAAATACAACGACATACCTGATTTTCTTCGTCGTTCATGTTTATCTGTATTCCATTTTCACGATCCTACACGTTTCATCAACAGCGCAGTAACACAGTGACGGCATAGCCTGGCGGTGGCTTATAAGCAACTAGCGCGTGTCTACCTGCGGTATTTCACTATGCTGTGGTACATGTACGTGTTTCCTACTCTCTGCCAAGTAACCCAGTGATTGTAGGCTACATAGAATGTTGTTTGTGCTGATACAGTGTTGTTGATGCATACAAGGTTAGAAACCTAAAGAATTTGTTAATCAAAGTGTAATCTGACCTCTTGGTTGTTACAACCTGTGCATGTTAGTTTATCGTAGTACACACTGTCGCGGCAAGTTCTTTGTTATAAATTATAACTTATTGATTGAAATCGTTGGTTTTACTTTGTTATAGGGTTATAGAAAGGTTTGGAGACCGAAAAAAAAGGGGGAAAAAAACAAGACACAAAAATTTCCTGCTCCAGGTGAGGCTCGAACTCACAGCCTCCGCATATCCTCAACCTTGGCAAGCCAAGGGAAGGTACTGTCTATAAGTACGGCGCGCTAACCGATTGCGCCACTGGAGCAGTTATACCAACGCGCCTTCTAAGATTCAATATAAGCGCAACTACACGGTGTGACCTAGAAATTAGGGAAAATAAGACATTTGGTTCAAAGACATGTATACCTAAGGATAAAATATCGTTAAATCATATCAAAGAAAGCAATTCAAACGTTTCATTTAGTAATCTAAAGGTCTTGACTCAATTTTAAATATTGTAATGGATTTCATATGAAAAATAAGGAAGAACCAAAAGGTATTCCGAAAGCGGAAACAAAACGTCAACAACATGGCGGATGTTGTTACTGAAAAATAAAACATTTTGACCCTCTGTTTTGCTTCAGATGCTATATGAAAACAGTATTTAAGGTTTTTATTACTACCTTATTCAATTTGAAACTTTGGAAGGCAACAACAACCATATACATTCATTAACTAATGAAATCATTGACAGTGTTTAAGCGCATTATTCGGACAAATGGTTTCGGATGTCATTTAATAAAAAAGATGTTATGTCTATTTCTAAATGCTCTTTTAATTAATCACACACTTGTTGCCTTTTGTTATGTAAACTTAATTAAAAGGGATTGCAAAAAGAATTGATTATTCAATAACAAATAATGTTTTGGACCAGAAATGTAAAAACACTACACCAACAAAACGAAACAGCAACCTAAAATTCAGTATCTGACCTGGGAATTAAACCTGGACCCATGACAGTGCAGTTACTCACACCTAGCCAAATGAATGTATTGATCATATTCAAACTGTTTACCTGTTCAAGTATTATGTGTGGACACATTTATAAACAAACAAAGCCAGATTTGCGTCCCACACTTTCAACTTAGTGGTTTCTGTAATATTGTAACATACATAACAGTTCTCATATTTACAGGGGTAGGATTCACTGCTTAATTATGGTTACAAAGTAAAATATAAACAATTCCACCCCAACTTCTTAAAATTCAGACATGACTTCTTTAAAATTTAAATCACATAGTACATTGTATACATGTGAATAATATCTTCTTATAGCTATATTTTACTGTTTGTTGTGTTGGATAGTAGAAAATACTTAATCTTCACAATTTAGTTTTTATATATCCACATAGGATTGAATTTATGTTACATGACATTTCCTTTAAGTGTTTTATGCCTGATGTTTTTGTTGTATACATAGCATGTTGTTGTTGTTGTTGTTTGTTTATTTGTATTATTATTATTATTCTCATATAAGTACAGTCTGCGAGTTAATTTTTTTTCGACTATAGCCCTTTGGGCTATTTAAATAAAAGTTTCAATAGCCCGAATAAAATTTTAATAGCCCAAACTTTTTGCTGTGGTAATAATTCATACAAATCATATTAAAAATGCATTGCCTTGCACTTATTTTAATCTTGGTTGTGTTTTCTTATGAACAAATGACTCCACAATCAGTATTTATGTTAATTTGTTTCTTTATTTAGAATTTTACTCCAAACTTTAAATCGACCGGTCGGGCTACCTTGCATACAATTCTAATCGACCGACCGGCCTTTTACTCGACTCGGGCTTCGGGCTTATAGACTAATTCGCAGACTGTATAAGTAAATGCTTGTCTATGTGTAATTTATAATTTTTAAAAGGATTTATATTCCAGGAAAGTGACCGTATAGTATATAAGGATAACAAGCCATGAGTTGGTTCAATACGACCAACTTCTCAGATTTGGCCTCAAAAGCCATCAAGAATGCACAGAAAACCATTGACAAGGCTCTTGACATCAAGGAAGGAGACAAGAAGGCAGCTGCATCCACGGGTAACACATGTTTTGTGCTGACTTTCTCACTGGAGATAAGTGGAGTTGTGGAGTAAATGCCATTTTGAATATCAAGATCATATCTTAGTGGTCAATTTACCTCACCTCTTTTGCTGGGCTCTCCAGCACATGATTTTTTACTTTAGAAATGGCTTCACACTCTCAATTAATCAGATGTGTGGGATAACAAATTTGAGCGCAGTCAGTAACATCATTCATCAAGGAGAAAGCTTTAAAAAAAATGAATTAACATTTAATATTGTCAAAAAGAAAGTCCTTTTCCTTAAAATACTTTGTACATGTAAGAAGTTTTAAAGAAAAATGAATTCATATTTATTTGTGTCTGATATTATTGAAGGAAAGAATGTTACTAACCTAAATAAAGCTATTCATATGGCTTGATGAAATTAGAAAAGGTTAAACAAACTCTATAAAAATATATTTGCTTATTACGTTATTGATTGAAAGCATCTAGAAATATCCTTGACTTTGGACAGTCACATTTGTCTCTGCTTGCCTGTGTGTCCTGACTGAGAAAAAAAGGCCTATAAAGTTCTATGATGCCATTAAATACTCAAAAAAATAAAATACTACCATGAACAATAGCAATACATGTATTATGTTGTAATTATTCGATTATTACCCTTCAGATTCCGCTTCAACAGAGGTGAAACCCAAGGCAGAAACCAAGTCAGGTGATTTTTGGAGCAGTTGGAATGTGTCTGAAGGTTCAAGCTCGGGCAAGAGCTCCTGGTCTCTGCCCTGGGGCATGGCGACTGAGGAAGCATCAGCTGAACCTCCCCATGACTCCAGCTCCCTTCTCACAGAGAAAAGTCCTGAGGAGATTAAAACAGAGGTCCTTAAAGCTGCAAAGGAAAGAACCAAGGCTAAAGCTAAACTCTTTAAGAAAAAAGACACAACCTCTGGTGAAAGTGTTAAAAGTAGTGATACCGAAGAAAAATCTGTTGAAGATGAAAGTAATAAACTTGTTGAAGATTCTATGAGTGGTCTCAGAATGGGGCCAGAAGCATTCAGTTTGGGTAATGTGACAGAATGTTATGGATCATCCTCCGATAAGGAACAGTTTGCTTCAAATGAAAAGTTAGTGTTAGACACAAGTATGTCAGAGGAGACAAATACTGTTTGTACCAGTGGTTTTCAGGAGATTGATGCTGAGGAAGCTGCCTTGCTTGATGTAAGTTCTGACGTTGGGGCAATGAAGGCAAATTCAGATTCAGTTTCACAGCCACAAGATATTCTTGCTTCTGCCCAGACAAATCATATGAGTGATAGCCATGGTGATAATGAAAGACCTGAAACAAAAAGTGAAAGTGAACATGTAGAAAGTGATGAAAGCATTAATTATAAGTGCAGTGGTCTAAAGATAACTGAAGTGAAATCCTTTTCAGAACTGTCAGATATGGATTCAGACAGAGAACCTCTTGGAACGGACATCTCAAGCTCCATGGAGTTTGTGAACAAGGGGGACATTCCTCAGGACAACAAGGAGGTGGTGGAAGAGTCTTCATCCAGCGAACCAGAGATGCTGGATTGTGACAAGCAACTTTGCAATAAACCAGAGACATCTAATGGTGTTCTTGATGACTGTCTTGGAACGAGTGATACTCAAAATGAAACTAGTGGGTTAAACTTTGATGCTAGTAATTCTCATATTGAAACAAGTGAGGTTCATATTGAACCAACTGATGCAGATTCAGATCATCAGTCTGACCCTGGACAAGGGCCTGCTGACGAACATGAAGCTGATGAACTACACATGGAGGAAAGTGCTCAACGTGATGTTGAGGATATTTCATATGGTGCTACAGTAGATAACATTATAAACACAGTGTTACAGTCACAAACAGATATGCTGAAAGCTGCTACAGAGGACATTGAGGGTGAGCTGCGTGTGGTGAAGTCGGACTCGGATATGAGTGTGAACACCAGCAGGTTGGACACCAGTGCCGAGACATGTGGGTCAGAGGACACGGTGGTGGCGGAGGGATCACTGCCAGGTGAAGCAATGGTGAGCTCCAGTGACAGTGGCAAACTAACACTGGAGTCTGCTGACTCTTGTACTCATCTGGAACATCAGGATGACACAGCTGGGGAGGATGAAACAAGTGACAGTGTTAAGTTGCCTGATACAGAGTCAGAGTGTGTATTTGAACATGAGAGCAGGCTATCACCAGATGTGGACACTGGTGTGACAGATGCTGGTCTGTGTGGAGAAGCTGGGGATCTGGATGAGGTGGGACGGGACCTTTCACCTGCCCATTCCTTCGTTAAGTGTATGTTCGAGGATGGGGAGGGTCGCCCGGACGATGGGTGTGACAGTCAGTCCACAGAGAAGTCTGAGAGCTCCCGGAGTGCCCACAGCAGCCATGAGTCTGGGGACGAGGTGGACACAACGACGTCGTCTGACATTGAGATTATCTCCCTGCCCACACCCAACGGGGAGAACAAACAGGTACCAAATTGTTAAAGTCTCTGTTTTTCTTGACATTTCACCATGGTTGTAAGGTGTACATGTGTTCTGTTTGTCTTATAAAAACAGGCATGTTTTCAAATTCTGTGTTGCAGTTTTATCACTCTTTCAACAGAACAGAGATATATTTAGTAAGGTTTTTACATAGTACATCAGTTTGATAAATATTTTTTACATATATACCTTATAACTTGGCTAAACATGGTAGACAACTACATGTGTGAATTGTAAAGTTACTTGGGAGGATGAACAGGTTGGCTTTCTACAACAATAAGTGCATTTCTTATTCATAGGCAACCTAAAGACTTATTTATTCACCATAAATACTGTTGTTCATATGCTAGTCCCAGTTGGACCCGGTGCCGTTACGAATCGCGCTACAGAAGACGAGCTGGGGTGGCAGTGGGAGTCACCGACGTACAGACAGCTCGGATTCGAGTAACGCCAGCTGTGAGCTGAGCCCGAGTCGAGACATGGGCGAGTACAGGGACTACCACCGCCCACATGCCGACCAACGTTCCGAAGGTATGGCTGAGCTGGTATCCATAGTCAGGCTGGCTGAGAATTTAAAGAAACATACCTGGGTTTTTTTGGACAAACATTCCTTTCATCCTACTTTCATTCAGATGTTCTTGTGGTATACAGTGAAGCCTCGTTTATCCGGGATGCATTTATCCAGAAACACCGCTATCCGGACGGTTTTTCTCGGGAACGAAAAAACTCAACGTAATTTTGCTCCATTTAGCCGGAAATCCGTGTTTCCGGAACCGGACAGTAGTTTGGGGAACCAAACCATGTTTTACAATGACCAAAGGTCCATGTTATCCGGACACGCGCCAGAGTGTCATTGACTTTAATGCTAATTGGCAGTATAAACACTGCGCCGCATAACCGTGCTTCATTGGCGACTTAAAATGTAAATCGATAAGCGCAAGGGACCGAGTATCATCGACTTTCACGGCCCCCTAATTGGCAGTATAAACAACCTCTGCATCGCAATGCATGTGCTAAATCGGCGATGGCTCGATTCTTATTGTAAATCGTTAACGGCAAGGGGCCGAAAATCATAAACTTTCACGGCTAATTGAATCCTTAATTTGTAGTATAAACAACCACTGCATCGCATGTGCTTGATTAGCGACTCGATTCCTATTGTTAATCGATTAACACTATTAACAATGCGATGTCAAATATCAAACGTGCAAATAACTGTCAGTGGATTAAAGGGTCATAACATTATTTTGGAGGCGTCTGTTAAACTGTTGGTGTTTATCTCTTGTTGTAGACATGCCAATGCACTAAAGAAACTATTGATTACCGACTGCAGTATAAACGATGTGACGTCATAACGTTAATACCTTAAGAGAAAGTTTAAATGTTTAAAAACAAGAAATCAATAAAGATTAAATATAAAAAGTTTAAAAAATGTTATTATGGTGATAATTAAATGGGGTTCATCCATTTATATGTCTGCTGCTATAGATGTAACCTCGGTACCGTCATTTGATACTCAAAAATTTCTTTGCGAAATAAAGCTAAACTGCAAACAATATACAATATATTTATCAAAACAAATATATATTATAATGAATTAAAGACAACACAACATGGTTTCAATATCTTTTTTAATAATTGTTGGTATAATATGCACATGTTCAACAATCAAAATAAAGAACATGTGCAAATAAGTCATGTTTCATATATACGGAAACCTCGTTTATCCGGAAATTTTCTCGGGAACGAATGTGTCCGGATAAATGAGGTTTCACTGTATATGGCGATTTTATCTACAATTCTGTATCTAGTTTATAATGTTCCTAATGCTGCTTAGTGTCAGATTGTCATTGTTAAAAGGAAAAAAAAAGGAAATTGATAGGAAGAAATATCCCATACTTTTTTCACCTTTGCCAGCAGCAGCTAGGGTTCAGTAGCTGACCCAGCCATGTTATTATTGTTTTGCAGGTGCTCGTGCCCAGCCGGAGTTGCCCGCCCTTGACGAGGAGGATGACAACCCCTACCATCCCCAGCGCCTTGTTAAGGTACCCACCCTGGTTCAACTACCCACCTGTCCATTATACCCCACCACTCACGCCCTCCTTTCCTAAAGTAAAATGGTTAGATTTATTATTGAAAAGCTTGATAAATATCAAACAAATTTTTACATATATTACACTGCATTCTTATATTGCTCGTCTTTTTAGGAAATCGTGATCATACTTTAACATTCACTGCACACTGCTACGGTATCCATCATGTGCACATGTTGACTACTGTTTCTGTGTCTCAGTTCAGAAACTCCTGACAGACGTATTATGAAGACTTGATTTTTGGATTATTTACATTCTGTGCTTGATTCAGTTTTCAATTCTTCCCTACAAAAATTCTTTAAAAACTTGATCTTTGAGTTTATTTTCAAAGCACACACAAAATATTGTTACAAGATGATTATTTGGTAATTGGGCATTTCTTGAGTTTTCAAGTTGAATGATTGCACTTTTAGCAGAGTTCTACGTGTTAGCAGCTGGTGGTGTGTGTTTGCTAATGTCCAATGGAGGTTTAAGCTGATTTTAGCATTCCCATAGTTCTGATTCCAGATGACTTTGTTTTGTTTTTTTTAAATTTAATTTATTCATCATTTAATTGGAATAACAAAAAATATGTTTTATATTTTATTTTTACTTTCAACATGTAGATTAAAAAAAAAACTGTTACTGAAGTACATACTTTTTAATAGAGTTGTAAAGGGAAGTAATTATTTCATGCTTAATGAATAAATAAAAGGATTTACAGTAGAAAGATAACCAGTGAAATTTAGTCTTTCCACTGCAGCTTAAATTGGAACTACTCAAGGGAGACAAGTCCTGTATTACTAAATGCAAACAACGACTGAATAAAAGCATTAAAGAAACAGAAACTTTGTTGAATTTTGCCTAAGATCGCGTATTATTTCACCTCGTGATCAAGAAAACTAATATTTCAAAAATATTAGTTTCCATGATCATTTAGTGAAATAAAATGCGATCTTACGCGAAATTCAACAAATATCCTATATTTATTCATCTTTTCACTCACTTAATATGACTTGAGTACAAACTGTTTAGTCTTGTTCTAGAACAAGTACTGCTGCAAAATGTGTGTGTCATTTAGGGTAAGTAATTCTTAAATATGAAAACTCTGTGTTTGGATAATTATCTTGTCTGAAACAACATGGCCTGGGGCTTTAATATTTGGTATATAACAGGTATAAAATGGAAAAAAGTTTAAAATTACCCCTCGGGTCACAAATAGCTTCACCCAAGGGGCACAAGTTTACATTAAATTATAGATAAAAAACTACGAATGATGACTTCTCCTAAACAGATTCGACCCATTTGATAAAACTACACATTAATTGATGCTTGGGTAAACTTCTTCTAAAATAACTAAAATGGTTATACTTGGCTGAATTACTAGGTCAAGGGGACTTGGGTGTGCAACCCAGGGTTGACCTAGTAAATACAAAAGAAAGCCTACTTCTAGTTTGTGATAAACCTTATCACAAGAAAATCTACTGCATTGGGAGGAGCTTGAAAATTTGTGGAACTATGCATTGGTTAATTGAACCACCAGTGTAACACTACTGACTGCATGTGTTTATTTAAAGAAGCACAGTCAGTCACACCTTTTTACTTAAATTAAAAAAGGAGAAAACAATCTAAACTGTTCCCAACACTTTATTTACAGGTGCATGAATCAACAAAATAAACAACACAGTAAGGCAAAATGAAAAGCAAACAATGTTATCTTACTAGTGTCAGCCAAGTTGCAACATTACCGTACATTATTGACCTAAGTTGTCAAAAACAAAACAGTTTACTTAAAACCTTAACTTCTAACATTGCTTTGATGCAGTTTAGCAGCATTAAGAAGCAGGTTGTACAATGCTTAAAGTGCAAAGTATCTAATATTTAACTCATTGTTTAAAAAACAATAGTTTACAAAAAAAAGTACTCCATAATTTAAATAATTTTGAGAAGTGTCAAAAATGTGGCCACAGCTAGTCAAGTGAATTCAGGCTATTTGTGGCCTTAAATGAATTAAGTGAATTTGTTTGTAATCAGACTTTGTGTAATTAAATTTGATAATGTACTTTTTTATAAAACAACTAATCTTAAACAGAATTTTTTTCGTAAATATCTTGTTTTACCAAATATGTCAAGTCCTTTGCTTTGTTAGCTGCTCATAAAATAACAATCTATGAGTAGAGACAAAAAAGAAGAAAATAAGTGTTCACATCCACTCTGAAGTAATATTTATAGTGTACAGGAATTGTCCTTGTTGTGAACACTATCATTACGTCAACACCATTATTATATTTGTTGTTGTTGTTACTAAAATGTCATTCACAGTTCAAATAGATTGATAAAACATACAGACATGTTTTGGTCCCTTCAGCAAACAGTCCTATTTCGAAATCCGTTTGAAAACATCATCACCCTGTAGCTTTGCGATTCTCTCGTATCCGTGGTCCTCCATGAATGCAATGATCTCGTCCCGATGTTGGTCCGTCTCTATAGTAAACACATCGATATAGAGAGACTCCCAGTCAATCGAGTTCAGTATAAATAGCTCAGCACCTTCTACATCAAGCGAAAAATAGTCAATGCGGGTTTGGCCGATTTGATTCATAATGTTTTGCAATGAGTGACATAAAACACTCATTTCTTTGCTGCCCTTGGGATTCATCATGGAAATTCTTTTCCTGTGTCGATCTGTCAAAGTCTTGTAAGAACTGGAAAGAACATCTGCTATAAGAAATGTCATGTTCGAGCCCTCCTTCCCAATGCAACAGTTTATCATGTAACAATTGCGGTCCGTCTTCTTCATCAGTGGGAACAAATCGGTGTTGGCCTCGATTAACAGTCCAGTCCAGTTATATTGTTTCTCCAGAAGAATTGTGTTGGACAGATATTGCCCGTCATATCCTCCAATCTCCACAAAAAAGCCGCCTCTCTGCCCATTTAAAAGTTTGGTAATGTAAATATCCTGGCCATATTGTGACCACGAATTGACATTAGGACGTTTCAGGTTATAATTACCATGTCCATGATATAGCTTTGACGAAATCACAGAGTTGCCAGTACTTGATAATGGCGCAATGTCAATAATTTGGTTTTGTTGTTTACCAGAAAATCTCCTCAAAAAATTATTGGATGCACCAAAAATAACTAAACCAACAACTAAACCAACCATAAACATCAGACAAATTTTATGTGCCATTTTTTTTTTATCTAACTTTATGTTGACTGTAGTTCAAACAGTATGAGTATTGTGAGTATTGGTAAATCGGATCAACTTCAGAATTTGCTAAATAGTTTGATAATTATATGACTCGCTTTGATAGGTTTCATTGTTTCATTTTCATTTTCATTGTCCCCCCAGAAAAATACACCTTTTAGCTGATTGTCACACTTGAGCAACAAACTGTATAAAGTATGTACCAAATGTACAAACTGGTTCCAAAAATATAACTTTGGTAAAGATAAGTAAGTTGTTATTGTTTATGAGTGAGAAATGCAATGTTATGTTACATGTTAGGACTAGAGTTTCTTGCTATGTAGATATGAATATATGTGTGAATAAGAGTTTGAAAATATACAAGGTATTTCTGGAAAAGTCTTGAGCTTTTTGACATAATAATAGCATTTTAAAATCAGCATTGCAGAAGAACCATTGTTGTTGTAATATGTTAAAGGGATTACTCACGGAGAGTTCTATATCTATTTTAATTAACTAAAATTATGCACTGAGCTGTGAAATGACACACAGTGCATGAGCATTTCATGGTACTTGTGTCATGCATCTTATGTCTTTTGATGCATGAATGGTGTATACTATACAGATATTGATTGTGAATACCACTCACACCTTTCAACTAAAGGGGTTTCACTGTAACCTTTTGACCTATTTATGAGCGATACAGGGCCCTCTGGGCCCTCTTGTTTTTAAATTAAAAAACGTTTATCATTGCCTTTAAATTGTTAATTGTTTATGATAATTTATATAGGGTAATATTTTCAGGTTGGATTTTTTTAAAGCTTTGTACCAAAATTAAGAAATCAAAACTTCACAGTATGTTACGAAAAAAATCTGATACATGTTATAGTCTGTCGAGCATCAACATTTTCACCTAATAATCTTCTCTGAAACGGCTCATTGGATTTCGACTAAACTTTACAGGAATGATCCCTGGGTGGTCTACTACCAAAGTTTTTTCAAACCGTTCTGATTAGTTGCATAAGTAGGTCATGGGATCAGAAGGTTGTCAAAATGCAATTTTTCAAAACTCTTCTTATCTGCATATTCAAAGCCCAGCACTTTCATAGTTGGCATATAACATCATCTAGAGGTTCTCTACCAAAAGTGTTCGTGTTGTGCCCCTGGAGTCAAAACTGGCTCAGCCTAGGGGTCACATGTTTACATTATTTTATATATTATTAAAAATACTCCTAAACCACTTGCCCTTTTTAATAAAATTGCATGGGAATAACTATTGGGTCTTTCTAGCAAGATTGTTAAATTGGTTTAAGTCGGTTGCATAAGTAGGTCACATGGTCAGAAAATAGGTTCCAAAAATGCCATTTTCAAAAACCTTGTCTGAATCCAAAATACCTAGAGCTTGCATAAATAGTATATGACATCATCAAGAAGTCATCTACCAAAGGTGTTAAAATTATTCCCTCAGGGTCATAATTGGCCCCCGACCTAGTGGTCGCAAATTTATGTTCAATTACAAAATGTACAAATGTGAAAAATCTTCAATTGTCTTCTTCTTAACAGAATTGTCAAGTTTGATCAAACCTCACAGAATTTTCTTTTGTTATCCACTGCCATAATCGCTGGTTGTTCTTGGCAGATTATCTAATATGTCAAGGGGTCTTAGGTGAGCTGACCAGAGCCATCATGTCCTTCTTGTTTTGCTAACATTACTTGTATGTATCTTAGTTCTTGCATGAAAGTATTTAATAATACACATTGTGCTTCTTTGCTATGATTTTTAGTGTCATGTGAGGCCTGATGTACTAAGTGTAGTGAGAGGAGCAGCAACCCATCATATGTATTGATATTGTTGTTATTTGGCCTTCTATTCATGATGACACTTGTAATGGTAACAGCAGTTTTTAGCTCACCTGAGCACAAAGTGCTCAGGGTGAGCTATTGTGACCGGCTTTTGTCCGTCGTCCGTCGTCGTCCGTCGTCCGTCGTGCGTAAACTTTTTTAATTAAACATCTTCTCCTCTGAAACCACTCATTGGATTTTAACCAAACTTCACAGGAATGA
>Ga0224511_10002295_pt1 | contig 12754 bp, 8 predicted proteins | sample SF_May12_sed_USG_2_FD_169988 | JGI IMG/M metagenome (GOLD analysis project Ga0224511, IMG submission 169988) | Sediment microbial communities from San Francisco Bay, California, United States - SF_May12_sed_USGS_8_1 | ecosystem: Environmental > Aquatic > Marine > Sediment | place: USA... | reverse complement strand
CTGCACGTGAAGCAAGTAACACATTATATGAGACGTATCATGGACCATTCTTGAAACAGGCCGACGGTATTGCCATGGTATATGCGTAACAGAAAGATATCCCAACCTTTTTAGGATTGGGGGCACTTTAAAACAATGGGCTATTAGCTGAGGCTGCATATGAACCGTGTCTCAGTGAAGTCAGTTGTTGTATGCATGTATAGCGTATAGCATGTTTTGAGCGTAAAAGATTTACAACTGTTTTGCACCCCATTGCAGAGGGTCAGAGTTTTTCGTGTTTAGAAATATTTTTAAATGGCTGTGGCCACTTTAAGTTAGTGCTGACACCGCATGTAGCCCCGGGGCTGAAGGCCGGGAAGCTCTCTCCTATACTATACCTTGATGTTGCTGAGTTTAACATTTGTATAGTGCACCTCGGGATCATTGCAGGTTAGACATGGCTCCCTCTCCAGGAAATAACCATCCAGGTCTACCAGCTCCTGCAGCATGCTGGCAACAAGATAAACACAGGTCAGCGACACAAGTGGCAGCATCAGAGCAGCAGTCCTAACCCGAATCGGCAGCAATACTATAAAGATGTGTGATATAGCAGAGTGATTTACTGGTAGTTCTTTTTGTTTATTATTTATTTAATGGCCCTCCTAAGCATGAGGCTTGTTGGAGCAGTAACCCGACAGTTCTTACCAGTAATCATTGTCCCAGTAAGTAAGCCAATGGCAGGGACAGAGACCTGTAATAAACCTCACCTATGGGGGGGGACCTACAATATTGTAACAGTTGGAATTGGAACCTATAAATAATGAGACGCCAGCTGCCGGATAATATAATAGGTCCTTTATTTCAAAGACCACGCAAATAGATTGCAGCCATCCACTTCCTGTCCCACCTCGGTGTCATCTAATCTTAGCATACCCGAGTGAGCTGTCCCACTTCGACGGTGTCATCTAATCTTAGCATACCCGAGTGAGCTGTCCACTTCGGTGTCATCTAATCTTAGCATACCCGAGTGAGCTGTCCCACTTCGGCGTCATCTAATCTTAGCATACCCGAGTGAGCTGTCCCACTTCGGTGTCATCTAATCTTAGCATACCCGAGTGAGCTGTCCCACTTCGACGGTGTCATCTAATCTTAGCATACCCGAGTGAGCTGTCCCACTTCGGTGTCATCTAATGTTAGCATACCCGAGTGAGCTGTCCCACTTCGACGGTGTCATAACTCGATATGACGACTTATGCGGTAGGTCCAGCTAGCAGCTGAGAGCGGATCATCTATCCATTTGTTCACATCAACATGCGCAGATTGCAGATAAGAGACTTGCATGGCAAACGAAAACCTATAACACTTCTTGGTTCTAAGAACGCGAATTGACGAAAGGACTGTGCGCGATTTCAAATACCCCAGGTCAATGTGTTTGGCAATGTATTTGAGTTGAAGGGATGAACTTACTTGTATATGTTTATGTTCGGGTGGGCAGCTATAGCTCTGTTACTGTCGGAGAGAAGTTTAACCACGCCTTTGATGTACTTCAGCTTTTGATTGGGCGGTAAGTCCGTCAGAATGATCATGTGACCCAGAAGGTCAACATACAAAGAGGCTACAAAACAGTACCCTTGACCAACACTCATTTTTCCATACAACTGGATACAACTCAGTGAAGACTGTTTTAGAACTCATAGTTTGACTGGTAATTCCCCCCGAACACAAATAGCAGACATAATGCAAAGTAGAACGACGGGATCAAAACATCGTAAGCGAGTATAAAAGCGCATACAGCAACATCGGGCTTGTTTGGCATACCTTTCCTACCATACTGTGATACAGAGGGCCACAGCGTCCACAGAATAGCCAGGATATCAGCCTGTTCTCTTGGCTCCGCTTGTTCATACAGACTCAGTATCAGCTTATGAGCTTGCTGTCTGTAAATCAAACCGAGAGTCACCTTACTCCATCACGGCATGGATGTATTTACCCTCGGGAGTGTATTTTGTATTTTTTACGTTCTATGGGGGCCATCTAATTTATCAGACTTCCAAAGCCGGAGGCTCGTTCCACAGCAGAGAAGTAAGCGAGAAGCTCATACTAACAGTTGGAGCCCAACATTGTCTCTAACCCCGTCCATCACTAAGCTATCTCTATACCCCTTTATCACCTGGGCACGGTTCTTTAAGATTAAAATACATGACCATGAATCGAACGTACATTACGGTAAAAAATTCGACATCAAATTGGTTAGCCTTGCCATATTGCACAGAATCTATCACATGCTCACCCAATTCGATTAAAGGAGGGTCTGAATAGCTGAAACAGTTGTAACCTGAGAGAGGATTGGTTGACACAATTGTTACCCGAGATGGGATTGGATGACACGATTGTTACCTGAGAGAGGATTGGTTGATCTGAAGTAGAAACAGCCTCACAAACTCGGATAGAAGCTCTTGGGAAGATCCGAGCAGCTCTTTCACTAGTTTCTTGTGAAGGGTTTTATCATCTGGAATTGAAATTGAAATGATGGCGGGTCCCAGCTTTCCCATTTGAATGTTTCACTGGGTAGATCAGAAAACCCAGTACCGCTGACAGCCAGGTTCATTTTAACCCCCCTTGGACTACCGTATTTCGGATCACCAACATCAGCACTAATGGGGGTATGCCACAGTCATTGGTTGACGAACTTATGGAGTTATGTTCCCAATTATTGAAAACAGTTCCACGGATTGACGCCAACAATAGCCTTCAAGCTTATTTTCTATCTTGAAACAAATTCTGTTGTGTTGACATCCTAAAATATACGTTGACATGTATGCACATAGGATAGGGGTCTATCTAAGCCTCCATCGGGGCTGGTTTTGAGACCTTTAGTTCATGGTAGGCTGCAGAATCTTACAACAAGTAAATACACACTTTGGTGTCTCAGCTCTGTTAAATGAGTATTGAGGTATACCTTTGGTGAGTGATTCGATCTCTGATTTTTTGGACAGCGGTTTGATGGCCGCGGTGAGTAACGAGATGACAATGTCAGCAAGACCCTCGGGCACACGCAGACACAACAGCAGCAGGAGCTCGAGAGTTGCTGATTGGCAGCAGAAACGCTGCCAATTCCACGGTCGGGAGGATCCAATCTCCTGGATGACTTTCATGTGCTCCACCTGGATAACATAAAATGAAATACTGCCGCACCGAAACAATAAACATATTACACAACACATTGTATGTCTATGAACCCGGAATCTCGCTAAGAAACAGAAACGTTGCTTCCGAGGCAAATGCATGGTTGGATTAGACGAATAGGGAGGGGTTAAGCTACCTCTGGGGTGAAGAACTTTTGGCTTTAATAGGGCCAGTTGAGATTCTAATACTCCCAGGGACAGAAAGCAAAGCTTATCAGAACTGCGATAAGGGAGCTGCGCTCACAAAAATGATAACTAGAGACCGGCCATTACGATATGCGGGTTAGCATGGTCTTACCATCTCTGTGAGCACAGTGTAGGGTAGGGTTATTTGCTGCAGGCCAGTTCTGTCAGTTACGTTGTTGTGTAGCGCTATCTCACGGATGCTGGACATGCGGATGCTCAGCGTGTTACTATCCCGTACACGACGGTAGTTATCCTTGTTACCACAAATGTAGTTCAGCAGCTACAAATCAGATGGACTTGAGCCAACATCAAGGTAAAACACGCGAAATCTCGATAGGTGGTGTGTTTCTAATGAATATTTCAATCAGAGCAGTAAATAGTTTTTGAAGACTGTTCATTTACCAGATTGAAACCCGCAAATGTAGTTACCTATTTATAAAGAAGCTTTAATTGCGATCGGATTTCAGCCACTCGTCCAAACGCGATCTTAGCATAACAGGATTGAGAGGTTTACCTTCCTGACTTGTCGTCTGATGAATGTCGCCTCACACACTCCCATATACTCCGACAGAATTCTCGTCCACTCGTCTCCGAAGGTCAAAGAAGCGAGTTCAGGACTGCTATCAGAGATTTTCTTCATTTGGTGGATTAATCTCAGCACCATCTCAGTCTACAAAGGCATTAAACAACGATGAGATCCGATACAGGAGGTTGGTTTATGTTTGGCAAACAACCTAGTGGTGATTGGACAAGACTTTTATATTCCACTTTTGGGGAGTCGGATCTCCGTCTCGAGCATGCGGCCCAAGGTCTTTGACATTCATGATAGGTCTATGTTTTAATTTTCAATGGCCGCTTTCATCGCAACAAACTAATAAAATTTCTGTTGACTTCAGGTCATCTCATCCCTGCGATGTCAAGAAACAGCCTTATACATAGCAACAGACGACCGCATGATAACACAAACCTGCAGCTGTGGGAAGACCCCAAACACGTCGAGCGGGTGCTCCTTGACATATTGCTTCAGGAAGAATGGTGACATATCATTCCTGGCCACACCATGGAATGCAAACTGCAGCTGGGATCCTGTTTCAGTATCCTGCAAAGTATAGTGCTTTTGCTATAAATATGTCTTGGAAAGCTGATCATACACCGGTGACACATCCGATGTGCCTCCTAGGGTTTTTCATCTACTGGAGGAGTTTTCCGTGGGAGATTAATCACCCAGGCTGTTGGGAGTTTGCTTCAGTTGCAGTAGAATAACGTACATCGGCTTAAGGGAAGTCACCAGTAAAGGTGAAACACTCCTTTAGAAGGCCTAAGTTTGCAACTGTTGGAGTGACACAAAATAATGACATGGTCGATTACGCATCACTTGGCTAAAGGATATCTACCAACACGCTGGTCTCATGAAGACGCTGCTGAACAGAGCTGCCCACAAGAGATGAATCGCCAATCTTGTAGAAGATACCACACCCAGACTGGACAACAAATGACAGATTGATTTAGAGCATCTCTTGGTATCAGCATTATGTACTCACCGGGTTGTAACCCTTCCAAAAAGATAACAGCTCCTTCAGCAGCGGCAAGAAGAACTCATGAGCTTTTGAGCCAATCAGGAGTGCGGCCGAGCATGCGTTCAGATTCGCACCGCCATCACTGGCACCAGTTTGGTGGTGCGACCTTGACATGAGAACACTGAACAGTCGAAGTACGATCAGCTCAACCTCCGAATGGTTGGACCGCTTCATAAACTGTACTGGTGTCTGAAATATATAAATACAAAGTTTAAATAGAGACCCTGTCCGAGGTTTAAACTAAAACCTCCTTCCTGGCTCTCCATTGAGAGTCACGATTCCTCTTATGTTGTGTCCATGCCAGAGGTCAGGAGTAGTGCAAAAGTGGACTCATTATTTTTTAGGTTAAGTAATGGGAAGACTTCTCGCTTGGGCCCATATGGGCCTCCTTTATGCAACACCGCAGTTCCCAACTGTTGAATAAACTTGATCATCACAAGTGTTTCAATACTAGGCACGATGCTAGCATTGATGGTTAGCTGTCAACGCCAATACTTAGAGGGGTTATGCCATGGGTATAAGTGACTTCACTTGTTTGTAGATTTTGAAGCCTGCTATGAACAAATGGGCCCAATACCCAGTTCAAATAGAAGCTTAGATATAGCCCTATCCAATGTGCATACTTAGAGCCCTCGGAGACGTACTTTTCAGACCGTCGACGCAACAGAAGTGGCCTCGAGATAGGAAATTAACGCAGAGCAGTTGGTGTTTGAGTTGATTTCTTGACTTACGCGCTGAAAATCCTCTTCCAGTTGCAGACTAAACTTGTAGTTACACAAGTCTATATAGAGAAAATGTTTAACAAAAATATAGAAATAGGGTTTCAGAGTGCAGTTTTTCACCTGTCAGCGAGCGTTCGTGCCATTATTGCGAAATGATAGAGTCCTGAACGCAATAGCTTCTTTTCTTATAACTTAAGTTTTCTCCATTCTTACGTTCAATTTGAAGTTCTACTCAATGTTATAAAGGGGGTGAAGATCACTAGGTTACTAAGTTTTAGTAATTAGATCCCATTTTATTTCCATTTGGGCTATTTGGGCCATTTGGGCCATAGTTATTCGATTGACTGATATTCGTTTTGTGGAAAAAGACCACTCTCTATCGCTGCAATGAATTCTGAGTTGCCTCCCTTTAAAATTGGGGAACACAACTCGGAAAGTGCGTCTACCATCAACCGTGTCATAACCCCTTTAAAAATAGTGGATAGTCGCTACAGCATGCTTGAATATTATAATTGACAGTGGGTTAACAGAACCACTCAAATGACCTGTTCCAATTCAGTCGGCATAATTTGATGCCTGACATTAGAATAGGAATACACATACAGAGGCGTGAAAGGTACCCTGCTAGGGATGATTTATCGGGGTGGCGTACCTGTTTGAAGTTTACGAGGTTCGTCAGTAGCAGACTGAGTGTAGCCTCCAGCTGTGGTTTATCCGCTTTCGCATCCAAATCTGTACATAGTGCCAACAGGACCTACAGTTCAAACAATAATGGCATCTGTGAACCCCGCTACCCAACAGGCTGATTCAGTGTGTAGAACTGTATTAGGAGCCCGTGTAAAACATAGCAGTAGTTCTGAGAGGTTGGTGAAGCTCATCAACTGGAGAGAATGTGAATCCCCTTTCTTGAGAACAAAGAGGTTCAAATAGTATCCATTCATACAACCTTTTCAGGCAAATTTGGTACCACAATCCCATTGAGGCTTGTTTGGCGATAGGGGCTAGGAGCTGATGCTCACAGTGGACGCTTAGCATGACCAGAACTTGAACACAGGATTCTCGATCTTGAGCCAGGACCTCTGGTCATTGCGCTATAACACTATCCCCCTTAGTTGCCACCAGTTAAGACACCAGTTTTACCAGCACCAGTCACACTCACCTGCAGGAATGGGATAGCTGTAAGCCCATTACAGCTTCTGAGTTTGTCCAAACCCTTGCTGAGCATTGCCTCACGAATCAATGAGCGGAGCTGCTTTCTCTTCTCAGTATCAGCCTCGGTTTCTCCTAAACAAATCATGAAATAGGTTAGCAAATACATCTTCAGAGCTCAATGATCCTGGCTTGTGATTTTGGTTTGGGCATATTTTACCCTTCCTAGGCCAGTGATGTCTGAGTCATAATGGAAGAGGCATGGCGATTCCGGATGTGTGATGGTTATGACACTATGAATGCAACTCGGTGGTTTCAAACCCATGATGGCTGTGACACAGTGGGTGTAACTCAATGGTTTGAAAGTCGTGGTGGTCATGGCACCGTGAATGTGGCTGCATGACTCACTGGGTGGGCTGGCGGCAGCGGGCGGGGGCTCGGTGGGCGTGCTGATTCCCACCGCCTGTACCGCCTCTGTAGAGCTGTGCGTACTCATCTGACCACCGTCCGAGTCGAGCTCTGGCGCGGGGGCAGGGGTTGGCTCATCGTCACTTTCACCAGCGACCGCCCACTCATCAGTGCCTCCTTCTGGCTCCAACTCTTCCAGCACCATAATACCGTCCTCCCCTTCAACTTCATCGTCTTCCTCATCATTCTCCTCCCCGGCGTCCTGCAAGGTGAACGAGGATTCTGTCAGTAATGCTGACTATAACAGCCTCTTTCAGTCCATTTTGCGTTTAATCCACCTCAGATTGGACGCTCAAAGCAGACCGGATGGATGATGATCAGTGGAAATATTTAAAGTCAACCAGCAAACGCCCGTTGGTTTCAACAGAGGATATATAATCATCATGACATCACAATTATCTGCAACAGTGTGTCATGCGATGCTTCAGTGATATCATCATATTACACCATAACTACAACATTATGACATCATAATAACACAGCTGTGATAGTACCGAGATCAGGCCTGACTTGTATGGAGTTTGGTTCCCCTGAACCCGGTGTAAGGTAGAGTGAAAAAGCATAAAAGCATATCAATAGATAAGTTATACACAGGTTGTATAATCTAAAAACACCGCCATTAGTGTTCAACTGCGAAATTATTCCAGGCAAAGCGAAGATACCGGAGTGAACGCTTCCTTTGTTTCTGTTTCTGAGTTGTCATGGATTTTGACCTGGACTATCTACAGGCCTCTGTTTCTAGCACCTGCTTTTGTTCAACTTAATAAACTTTCTGATTTTCGTGAGTCTTAATGCAAAAAACTTGTGGGCTTGTTAAAGTAACCCATGTACAGTAAAATTTTCCAATTAAGCCAAATCAAGTGAATGAGCCAGTGGTGACACGATAAAGCCTGTTGCTAACCTGGTGTTGTAGACTGAGAGCAATTGCCAACTCAAGGTCATCCATTGACGGCGGCTGGTCCAACCATTGCTCTAAATCTGCGGGCTCTAGCTGTTCAGCAGCAAGCTCCATCGGATGGAGTTGAGGCACTGCGGCAGGGGCCACAGAGGGTTCCTACAATGGCTCCATACCAGTCATGGACATCTGCACAAGTTTATTCGCAACTTACTTGCACTCAATCTAAGAGTTAGGCGGGATGCCATAAGGAAATACGCCCAGAAGTTTTCCTTTTCAACATTACCATCTCGATAATTCAGCGTGTATTGGGCAACGCCTAGCGCAAAGTATCAAGTCCACGCACACACTAAATGCCATTGCTAATGCCATTGCTAATGCCAATGCCGTTACCAATTTCAGTACAGAACAAGCTTTAAAAAATTACAGTATAAACTAAGATTAGCAGAGGGGTTTGTTACTCTACAACAAACTATCTCCTCCACTCCTTCACTTTCTGATCACCTACTTAGCTGTAGGAGACTGTATTGTCTACCAATTCATACCGTACCTCCACATCGGCAAGCATCGGTTCAGGTGATAGTGGTTTAGGCGGTTTTGACACCTCACTAATAGTGACAGACTTTAGTTTTTTTGTCTGCCGCGGCTTCAGTAGACGAATCATTGCTTGTTTGCAGGCGAATCGAATCATTGTGTCCTACAATAGGTGACGTACCATCTTTTATCAGCGTTGCGATAAACTGGTCTACAAAGGCCTCTTGGCATGACAAGGGTATTACAAACCTGTATGCGCCACTACTGGTAAAGTGAACGTAATAGAGATCGTTGAGGATTGCGGATATTTTAAGCTAAGCGCTGTTCTAGATCTGACCTAGAAATATGTCAGGAGCTCATACCATGGTGGGCAATAACTCTAACTTTGGATTTAACCACATACATAATTGTCTACTTGCATGCACTAACCGCACAGGAATAACATCAATGGAGGGGGCATCACGCCATGCAAAGTCGTGGACCATTTTGAAAACAAGTTTGCCTTAACAATCCGCGCATAAAGTAAACTTAGCATAGCGGTCTGTCTGCATATTAGATAGTAGCGTTGAGGTGACTGTGAGTGCTTACCTCTGAGAACAGGAGATCGGCACAGAGACCTACAGTCGATTCTATCAGATCTTTTCTCTCGGCGATGAACAAAAACATTATCTCAACAAGAGCACAGATTGTCGCTCGGATATTCTATTAAAAAGACAAAACGATATTAGGCATTTTCGAAGAAGTCAACTTGTGCGTTGGGTAAGAAAAAAGGGGTCTTGTATGAGTACTTGAGTCCGGGTGGCCCCTATGTGTGAGTCAAATAGTGAAAGCGATTAATAAACATTATCGGCTTGGTGCATCAATCTGTCTGAACAAATGCTGTAACAAGTCAACACATTTTTGCTATCATAAGATCCCCCGAGCTGTCTCCTGAACGCATCCGAACGGCAGGTTTGAGTGAGAAGAAAACTCCAATGACTAGGTTTGGGCAGTACGCCGCATCATTGACATATCAGCAATTGGGCAACGCTCAACGAAGGTTAGCCTTTCCGAAAGTGCCTAATGACAGCATAGCCTCGCTTGAAACAGGTTTGTGAGAGAGTAGCAGCATAGATGACCAGAAACCAACCAGTAACCGCCTTACCTGGATTCCAGGTGAGCAGACGGGAGCCAGAGTCAGCTGACAGGGCCTCGAACCATACAAATAGTTGAACCTGTCCAACAGCCATTTCAGTAGCTTCCATTCGCCGCCTTCCTTCTCCACAACTGAAATACATTCAGTTCATCATGAGATGAAACCGAAAGCAATAGATTTTAAATTACTCAAGGGATAGTACGATAGCTCAGTGGTGGAGGGTGAGCTGCCGTTGTGAGTATGAGCTCCTCACCTTAATCCCAACCCAAAACAAAACCAAGCCTCACTACAAGGTGAAGCATTGATAACGACCCACTAGTGGTGCTCCCATGCTAAGCCATAACTTGCGAGAAGCAGAAAAAGACAATTATCTAACCCGGCAGCTTCACCATAACGGTTAACAGGTCATCCAAAAAAGAAATCAAAAAACACATGAATAACTATACTCACAGCACAGAGCCAGTAGTTTCAGGTTTGCGGGTCGGGTGTGTCCAATAGTTCGAATCCATTCCAGAATCAACTGATACGTACGAGGGTCCAGTTCAGATTCTGGGAGTAGTCTCCACTTAGATATGGCTTCTACACGAATGGTGTCCTGCAACAAATATGCATCTAGAATGCCAGCCTCCACCCCATAAAGGAGATCTTTAGCCAATGTAAGGCCAAATACAGCTCCCACATAGAAGTCACTATTTAGGGGTTATGTCACACGATGATACACCTCCAGTTGTTTCAAACCTCTGCCTATCATAAACAATTGCCGTTCGAATCTATCCCAAATGGAACTTTAGGAACCAAGACACAACCTGACAGCACAGCTCAGCATATAAACACGAGCCATCTGCATCCCCAGTACCTTTATGACCCTCCAAATGATCAAATTTAGGGGACCTGAGTCGATGGGAATAGGCATCACCCAACAATATGAAACAATGTTTACGCTTACGATGCGCTGACCAATGCTCTCCCGGCCTGCCTCCAGAGAGCTCAGCAGATTCATATTTGGCACGCTGACGCAGAGCGGTGGCAGCAGGCCGACAAGTTTACTCGCTGACTTCTCAATTGATGCCTTGTCTACCTCAGACGTTGTTGTGGAAATGTATGAATGCAGCCCTTCCAATGCCATGGAAAGCAACCTGTAAACAAATACAATTATATTATCACAGCAGGGTATCAGTCATTTTTTTCTGTTTTCATATTATTGTTTGATGAAGACATTTGGCTATTTCACTCAGCAAACCTTCTAAGCTTGAGACTTGTTGTGAAGTGGTGTGAGCTGTTAGAAGCCTACATCCCGCTATCCCAACAACTCTACCCTTAGTAACAAGAATCAGCGATACCGGATTACAGAAACCACTTCTTCCATAGAGCCTTGATACAGATGTAAATTATGCATTTTAATTGTTGTCCCTACTATCACCGCATTTGGCCAACATTCCAGTAGACAAAAAGATTCAAATCATCTAGAAACTGAAATCCGCGAATTAGCTATGACTCGGGTGCTGAGACCGCGGCCAAACAAAACAAAGCCTGTCTTTGGTGAGGTGTCATTTTCAAGAAAAGAGGTTATTGGACAGCATGTTAATCAAATTGTGTACCTATCTGTGGCCTATGTCAGATGGCTGGTGTCGATCTGGAGATGTAGAGGAGGCCAACACCTAGTTACCTGTCAACTGGGGTTGCTAACTGAGAAGGATTGACGTCTGCTGTCTCGGTTAATGAGGTTTCATCTCCAGACTGGTCCTCATTAGCCCTTTGGGTAGTTCCTTGTGTTCTATTGGTCGATGACTCCTGAATGGCAGCGGCGGCAGCTTCTTCTGACCAACCGAACTCCTGTTTAGTTTTAGAGTAAACCTTTATCGAGTCGATGAATGTGACGTGATCAGCTTCGGCACTGGTTCCAACTGCAAACAAAATGATCCATTACCAATATTATTTAGGTTGCATGTGTGCATTAATAAGCAAAGATCCTTAGATTGCCCCCATTATATCGCCTAACTAGCAGATCTGGCTTGAGCCTAAATCTCGTACACCTCAGAAGCCGAGGTGTGAACCGGGTTCAAGGCTCATCTGAAATTTCCCTAACTAGGGTTGCAAATATCGAATACAATTCGGTACTCTTTACTGTTACCCGTTCCATTTTGTGTAACGAACATGGTAACGATCACCTCATGAAATCAGTTACGACCAGAATGCATGGAATGCTCTCATTTTCTCAATAACCAGCTCACCTGCATTCAATGGTTATGAAGTTTGTTAATACCCAACAGTGTAGTTACTAGTACCATCTAGTACTTTTGTAAGTATGGTACTAGTAGCTATGAACTTTCATTCACACCCCAGTTTTAGCAAGTTTAGTCAACCAGATGACCTTGACCTCGAGACTAGACGGTGTAAAAACAACACAACCTATTACTTTTGTGCATCCTAATCAGCGTAACTGGTTGCAAAACCTACATTTTTTAACCTGAATTTAAAGAAAACAACGCCTAAAAAATTGAAATAAGATTCATTTTATGAAATTTTGGTTCATTTTCTACTTGGGAAGTTAAGCGTTTTTGATGTCGCATCCCATGTTTGTATATCATGTATTGAGTATCAAGAACAGATTCGTTTCTCTCTCTCTGAGAGTATCAGGTATTTGCAACTGAGACACAAAAGACCAGTGTAGCGGTGTTGAAATATTCGATAAAAAAGGGAACTTTTCCACCCTGTTCATAAGTTACTAACAGGTCATGGAGATTTTGTTGGAGGTGGTGGCCAGCATAGCCTCTTCTCTAGTAAATGGAAAATCAATCCAGCGAGGACCCTCAGCAGCGATCAGTTTGGTTCTGCCAAACATTTCCACAAACCTGTGAAAGAAAACGTATGGCGCATTAATGACAAAACTATGCGAAGAATGAATAAACCATGCGGGTAGCCCA
>Ga0224511_10002294_pt1 | contig 12757 bp, 11 predicted proteins | sample SF_May12_sed_USG_2_FD_169988 | JGI IMG/M metagenome (GOLD analysis project Ga0224511, IMG submission 169988) | Sediment microbial communities from San Francisco Bay, California, United States - SF_May12_sed_USGS_8_1 | ecosystem: Environmental > Aquatic > Marine > Sediment | place: USA... | reverse complement strand
GGGCCAATCATGTCAAACATGGTATCATCTGAAAGCTCCAAATCTACTCTATAAAAGCTGACTCTGGAAAATTAAATATTTGTGACCATTTGGTCATAGGGTCTTATTAAGTAGGGGACTATGTGGATACTGAGATCAAGCATAATCATATAGAGAAGACAACTCACATTGTGGTCTCTGGCATATACAGTAACAGTTACTTGCCATTTTACCAGTAGTAATGTAGAGTATAGATTGTATATCTGTGTAGATGTCTAGACGAAATTACGAGCTTATAACTATGGTGTTACAACTTACAAGCCATAATCCTTTGCATATTCAACCTTTTCATTAGGGAACCTCCGCGGTATGAATGCAGACATATCAAACAAAATCTATCATCAACATTGACTTTGGGACAGCCTTTCCATAACCAACTTTTGTCTTAGGATCAGCGGTCATAGGTAATATTGCAATCTGCGTTAATGTCATATCTCGGTTCCTATGTCTCTGAAGACTACCACAGCGCTATTACTCATTAGGAAACTCGATTTACAGGCTCATTTCATAATGGGTTTTGGGCCACACCGGACACCGCCATCATAATGAATAAAGCCAGATATGTTGCTTAAGGCTTTGAACGAGACATCCGCGTAGGTCTCACCGAGATCCACAGCGAGTAAAACAAGATAACAGTATTACGTTCTTTTACCTCAGCCATCGTCTGTCTGTGGTTGGACCCCGGCCTTCCTCTTCGAGTTCCACATGGTGTGTGGTGCCATTGGGGGGAGATTGAACCCTTTTCTGCCACGCTGGCTCAGGACGGGTTGGCAGAGTGTTATCAACCAGGGAAAATTCCCTCGAAATACTTCACCTCTGCCGAGAATTGAACCCGGGTCACAGGGAGGACAGACAGTGAGATACATTTGTTCTTCCACTGAGCTATCATGACTGTCATTACTTATATTGAACGGAAATGTGACCATTGCCTGTAACTGCTTGCATCTTAACCTCTCTATTTTTGAATTTCACCAGTTTAGCATGGAGCAGGGCAACTGGGTCAGTAGCAAAGCGCCACTTCACAGGGAAGTTTGTATTTGGTTTTTGAGCTAGGATAGATGTGAGGAGCTCATACTCACAATGAAAGCCTGTCATCACTGCGGATCCCGGATCTGATCACCACCTAGCTGTCAGACCCCCAGGTGATGAGAATTGATTACAGAACCAGTCCAGGGCAGCCGTCATATGCAAACATTTAGCTATCCATATTTTTAGTGATAATCACAGACAAGTTTCTTCTCATCACTGATCCGGTTAATTAACTGCAGGATAAGGGACTGACCTATGTCATGCAGGCGTAGAACAATGTCCTCTATCGGGTCTATGATAGTGTTGTCTTTCACCTGGTTAGCAGCAATGAATTCTCGCACGCTGACCGCTTGACTAGGGGAGATTTTGCCATTTTCCTGAAGTGTTTCCAGAACAGTATCGACAGACATAATGCTAGAAAAGAAACTAACTAATGTTGGTTTATAAACTCTTCAGCCATCAGCCACGAAGAACTCGATGTGATATTTTTGGGAAACTTTGTGCCCCAAATTAAGTTTTTGCGCAAAAAACGTTCTGAATAATTCCTTTCAAACTAAGCCAAGCTACGGCTAGTTAGCAACTTGGAATTGAACCGCACACTAGGCTCAACGGACAAGTGCAGCTTGGGTGCTGCTGGTGAATGCTGTTTACACACCTGTGCAAGTTGATGCCATGCTGTTTCAGAGTCTCTTTACCACCCTGAGTTCTGTCTAATAAGACAATAACGTCAGTCACCTCGAGACCTTCCGCTTTCAGACACTAAAATGTACCAAAAGCTGTGTGTGCAATTAGGGCTAACATAGTCTAATTTACCTTATCGAATGTTCCTAGGTTAAAAACACAGAGAGAATGCAAAGAGTTTGAACCACGCGTCGCGATATTAGGGGGAAACCTTCATGGATGCTCATGAAGTTTAGATGTCTGCTTAATATGCAGGCCGCCCCAGAATCAGAATAATGTATCAGAAGGTTCCTTGAATTGAAAGTTCTCTGCTTTGAAGGCAATAAGAAACATTGTGTCGAAGTACGCCTATGTCCCTCAAATTAAGACGTATATTAACAGATGCCATATTATGAACTGTTCAACGCGTTTTTAGTTCACAGCCCCGTAGCTTGAGAGTCCACCTCAACGAAAATCCAATGAGAGTTTTGTAGTCGAAAGGCTTTCTTTATGTGCAGAGAATCTCCTTATTTTATTTTCTGATGAGATCAACCTAATCACTCCATTTTTCTTAGCTTACCGCAGCGGTCTCCAGTACACTGCCACCACTAGTCACCACATCCTCAATAATGACACACTTGTCTCTTTTCTTGTAAACGCCTTCCAGAATTTTCTTGGTGCCATAGTCTTTGGCCTCCTTTCGTTTCAGCAGCATTGGCACATGGTGCGTTGTAGCGAGACACTATATTACAACAAACCAAATAAGCAGCCGGAGAGGATAGATCCGCTTGCATATTCCGCTATTAAAAAACCAATTGGCAAAGGTTTCTAATGCCAACCGCACAAAATATGCTAAAAATCATTCACTGGGGGAGTGAATTGCAACCAGTGGATCCATGAGATTTCCCAGTGTAGCGTCGTAGCATAGTTTTAACATTGTGAAAGCTATACCCAAGCTGCTGAAGTCACGTGACTGAAGTATTGTTTAGAGATACTGGTGGCTGGTGCTAATGGATGAAACTTCCAAAGCGCTCAGACTCAAGTGATGCATACACCTACATGTATATCAGGTTAGAAATGGCAAAAAGCAATTCAATGCCGTATCTACTGACATTACAGAGAAGAACTCACACTGGCTATGGGAAGAGCAGTGTACGGTACACCGCATATAGAATCATACTGCAGCAGTCGAAGAAGGTCCCATGATAGTTCTGAAGCATTCACCTAAAAAATCAAGATCTCATTTTATGTTTTGCAAGGAGTGAGTACAGTCAAGTTGAATTCAAATCAATGTTATTTGTTTTGGCCAGTTTAATAAGACAATGTATTTACAGCCCTTTGATTAGTAGTAAAACTAAATATAGAACAATCACCCTTTGATATCTAGGCTGCTCTGCACACTAGATTCTCTCGGGTAAAACCAAAGTAGGAAAGTCCAGCCATGAACATCTCGAAAGTGCATAACAAGTCAGCAACAACAGCAAAAGAGTCAAAAAATGCGTGCAGGACACTGGATGACCGGCATCCCCTTCAACCACCACCATCACCACTACCACACTGTCTCCTCTGGTCTGTGTGCCTTTGATGTGCCCCATTTTCACACATTCAAATAGATTTTTTCCTCAACCCAAACAACAAAATAAGACAATGCCTAAAGGTTGGATGACGAGGCAAATTTATTTTGCTCATCAGAATCAGTGTGTTTCAAAACCTACCGGAGTCCAATAACAGTTCATACTGAGCAGGCGATATAGTAAAAAAAATACGGTTAAATGGTGGATCTCTCAAATGAACATTCAGTTGAAATTTTCTCGCGCGACGTAAATTGTCGCAAAATACATCACAGCGGGTCCATGCGATCACATATACGCGCCTGCGCGAGGGGTAGCCAAAGTCCAACTTCTAAAACTTTATCACACTTTTGACTACTGGGATGGAAGTATCAGCGCAAAATGGGCCCAAAAACGAAAACAAATACCCATGAATTCACTGAGTTTAGCTTAGTCTTAACCCTAGCCTACCTCGCAATCAAGGTGAGTGACATTCACATTGATTCGGTGACTGACTAAATTTTACTCACCTCTTTCGAAAACGGTCTTTTAGTCTTAGTTCGTGTTAGATACTAACTAAAAGAGCCAACCAACTGCTCTTATTGCGTACACAGACCAGCAGTATGTTTGCAACCTGATCCTATTCCATGTGTCTGACGGGGTACGGGGGTACCTGATTTCGAGAGTACGGGCTACATTTGGTTTTGGCTATACAGGTACGACGTACATGGTTTCTCACTACCCGTATAAATTAACCGCTAACTTTTACATCAACAGTCCCTCCCCGTCAATGTTTTCATTTACACTTCAACCACTTTTAGTCTTACCACTTACCAGTTACTGCTAGTAACTTACCAAATACAGCACCTAGTAGTTAGTTACTAAGTTATTATTACTAACTAAGTACTTAGACTTTGGTAAGTTACTAACTGATTAGGTAATAAATAAGTATAGAGTAATAGACTATCACTATGATAGTGGTAGTGGTCGTGGTCGTGGTAGTGGTAGTGGTAGTGGTAGTGGTAGTGGTAGTGGTAGTGGTAGTGGTAGTGGTAGTGGTAGTGGTAGTGGTAGTGGTAGTGGTAGTAGTAGTAGTAGTAGTAGTAGTGAGTATTTACTATTAGTATTACTATAAGTATAAGTGTAAGACCAACTCCTTGTCCAACCATGGCTCATTTGCGGGGCCCGGTGTCAACGCTTCGCAGTTCGCACTCGGGATGACAGTCAGTGACTGAGTGAGTCACTTAGAACATATGATATACACTACAGTCACTGACGTAATGACTGACTGGGTCGTAAGTGAATCAGACTGTGAGTGTGACACTCAGACTCACCAGTCACTCTCACTGTGAATGATGAAAATAAAAAACCAAACTCCAAACTCAAAGTAACTCACTAACTGCAAATCAATTCAATCATTTTCAATGCAATTGAATTTTAAATGAAAACTCAAGGTCAAAAACTAGTGCTGCGAAGTTTGACTTTGAGTTTGAGCAGTGACTCACAGTGACAGTGAATGACTGAGTGACAGTTTGAGTTTGATTTTCGAAAAATCCAACTCAAACTGTCACTCAGTGAGTGAGTGACAGTTTGAGTTTGACTTTTCGATTTCAACTGAGTCAGTCACTCTCAGTCTCACTCTGAGTCTATCTCTCACCGTGAGACTCTCAGTCTCACTCTCAGTCACTATCACTATCAGTGTGTATTGTATCACTATCAGTATCAGTGTCACTGTCAGTGTCAGCGTCACACTCACAGGTGACAGTGTCAGACTCAGTCAGTGACTCAGTCAGTCATATTAACTTGAGGACATGTTCTTGTATACTCACAAGTATTTTTGGATGGGACACAATAACTCTCAAATCAAAATAGATCGGAGATGTTATGCCAGATTTCAAGAGAAAGTTACCAAATTTAACGGCACCAATGTCAAAAAGCTGTAAAATAACATCCTTGCAGGTGAGCTCGGGTTTTCCGCTGTCACCCATGCTGGTTAGGGCTCTAAAGGAGGGTCGACAGGGCTTTACAGTAGCTGGAATTCCATCGACTTATTATTCGACAACTCATATATCTAGAAAAGAATTAGACATGCGCAGTGACCAACATAATAATGCTCTAGCATCGTGGACATCTTAGAATTGGCTCTCGTACTCAATTTTTCGTCCGGCGTAAGCAGCGTCTGTCTTTTGTAAAAGATTTGGCTCACGAAACCACAGTAAGTGGACCCCGCATAATGTGTGCTTACCCTGTGGAGTGTGGTCATTCGTGATCTTAATCCAAGCAGTGACATGTGTCACTGATTCAAGCTACCAAAAAAGCAGGTCCCAATCGAATCGGCGATCGCCCCGCCTCACACTCACTCGACTGACAGTGACAGTGATACTGACAGTCCGTCACAGTCACTGCCAGTATCAACGTCAACTGTCAACTCAACTCTACGCTAGTAGTAGTAGTCCTAGTAGTAATACTACTACTAGTTAGTACTGCTGTTAGTGTTACTTTTTTATTGACTATTGAGGCTAGATTTGGTCATTCGCGAGTCACACTCAGACTCACAGTCACTGACTCAGTGACTGTCTCACTCTCAGTTTTACTCTGAGTCTCACTGACTGAGTGAATCACTGAATGACTCCCAGGCACTCACTCACTGAGTCAGTCATTAGTCTAGACCAGTCGGTGAGTGTAAGTGTAACTCATCGAGTCATTGGCTGCTGAATGAGTCAGTAACTGAGTAAGTTACACTTACAAGTTACAGTTAGTGTTACACTAGTTGCACAATCGCCAAGGAGGTATCATTGATTTATTTTATTCATGATTATGATTATGAATATAATTTAATACTCCGTCACTGACAGTGACACTGAGTGACTGACAGTACCACACACACTGACACTGACACACACAGTGTCTGTCAATTATCGTTATCATGACACTCACTGTCACTCACTCACTCACTCACTGTCACTCACTCACTGTCACTCACTGTCACTCACTGTCACTCACTGTCACTCACTGTGACCGTGAGTGTGTGGCTCACGCTGACTGTCAGTCCAGAGTATGATTGAGTTGATTAATATGATGATTCATCATACTATCATGTAGTGATGTACTAATGTAGTAACTATGACTGAGTGAGTGAGTCACTCAGTCAGTCCCTCGTCTGAGTCAAACAGAATGAGAGTCTGGCTCTTATCTCTCAGTCTCACTCGTCTTGTGTCAACTCTACCCCTGTCTTGTCTGCTTTACACTACCACACTCGACTCTACGTAAATCTCAACTCAAGACTAGAGAAGAGTCAAGTCAAATTAAAACTCAGGGTCAACTTTGAACCGATTGATTGTGAGACTGAGTGTGACGATCACTGATCGAGTGATCAGTGATGTGAATGATGATAAGCCGATAATGATTACGTCAGTCCCTACAAACGTTTCTATCAATCACGAACTCATGGAAATTTAGTGAATCATGAATGAATGGCAATCACTATGACAATGACAAGGTTATTGTTAATGCAATAATAATAGGGGTCTGAGTGGTGTCTCAGAACAAGGAGTAGGAGTTAATGATTCATTGGTCTTGCTGAGACACATTCAATGGATACAGTCACGCTCAATGATTTGTTGCGCTTGCAGTTACACAGCCCATCCAGTATTTTCACACTAAAAAAGGCTGTAAAATGTCATTGAAAACTCACATATATAATTGTTCTATCATGATTGCAGTGAACGGTGTGAGGAAGCTGTAGTCTATAGTCAAATATATAGACACATCAACGCCAAGACCGTGTGACCCCAAAATGGCGGGCCGAGGAGGCCGAGGCTCTGCGCTCCTCAAAGCGCTTGAGGAGCCAACAAGGCGACCTGGAGCAGCCGCTACAGATACTCCCCAACTGGTGCAACATGCTTCGGTAAGATAGGTGTTTTTAGATCAAAATTTGCGTTTTACAGGACTAGTTTATTAGTCACTTATGCTAATTATATGCACCTCTTACCAGTTTTCACCCAAGAAGTTTATATGCTTGAGACTTCATTTGAAGTCTTGATTTGTTATTGCTACAAATTGAGGCTGTAAAAATCATTTTTAAGTAGACACTTATATGGAATTTTAACTAATAGAAGCCAAGATTTTATTGGCCATTCGATCCACTTTCAGATTTTACAGTTGTGTGTTACCAGCTTTGTTTTGCAGATGCCACCGAAGGTTCCTGGTGGTCGAGGCAGTTACCTTCTACAAATGCTAGAGCAGACGACCAGTTCAGCACCTCTGGCACAGCCAGTGCATACTACACCACACCTACACCCAGCCAGTATCAATTCAGTCACGTTGCAGCCAAACCTTCAGTCAACTACCTCAGTAACCGCAAACGTTCAACAACCTCCAACCAAGTCAGCTGGTGGACGCGGCCAAGCTCTGCTTAAACTATGCGTGTAAGTTACTGACGCGTATTTAGCAATGTTTCTTTTATACATCCATAAATTCAATCTAAATTTCTTAGCATCACAATGACATAGTTTATTCGTGAAATTGAATATGGTAGACTGAAAAAAAACTATACCCATGGTTGTTTACAGACCGAGCACAGAAAGACCAGTACGCCAGGTGAAGCCGCTGTCACCACCGCAGTCCGACACTACATTGGCATCTCCCACACAGCAGCTGGCCCATATGTCTATAAGTCAGCCTGTCCGAAGACAGTATGGACAGGGAGATGTTGACCAACCAAAGAATACGCGTGCAAAGGGCACGACGGGTACAAAGTATGAACCAAAATTATATGCGGGTTTACATGAAATTTGTTATCAGGACAGCCTAGGAAGATCCAACTTTTACTTGAATATGCGATTTCAGTTTTGTCCCATGCTGAAGCGGCCTTCCAAGAGCAGCTGATATCTCCACCTGGGCGACCCTTGTTGCGGATTTGTGAGCAATTATATCAATCTTTGATTGGAGAGCCGGTACCGCTGTGCTCTGCGCCGCTGTGACTCTGCCTTTCTGAGCGTCAAGTTCTTTAATAGTCGAACAGGTTTCGCCAAGGGACAGTAACACATTGTCAATGGCCACCAGTAGCTGAATGTTTCCACTATCTAGGACCTTTGACGTTGTCACATCGAATGAGATTGTCACCACTTCCTTCTCGGCTGTTAACTCAAGCGGCAGCAAGCCTCTCTGCCATGTGCCATTAGCCTGTTCTCTCTTCCGGATCCATTGATCTAATCTGGCGATGATTGTTAAAACGAGATTAGATATGCTGCCTAGACAACCCATGGTCCTATGATAATTTTGATTACCTAGATCCAGGCTGATTTTCCGAGGATAACAGCTTAGCGGTCTCGCAATGACTCATTATCCCCCCTGCAGCTTGGGAGCAACAAGAAGGGTTTTTAATAACAGGTTCTGCGCAAAGAAATACTCTGAAAAAAAGCTATTGAAGAAAATGTTAAACAAAATGCTCAACTCACCTGTATGAGTGAAGATAGAAATGCTCCACTATCACATGTAGTAATCTGACATCTCTCCCCTTCATCAAGTAATCAAATGAGAGGCAGGCCTGGGTTTGTTTTCCACTCGTTGCGTAAAATGGTGAACGCAATCTTGCCCTGCTTCGCTCTCGCATAGTGTTGACGCCGACACACCTGCGACCATCAATATGAAAACTGTACTACTGGACACTGAATTTTTGACGCATCTGACCACTGGGCGATTTCATAATTGCTCTGTTGATCATACAATAATGTTTCACTGGGATACTCTCCAGATCGAATTTGTTGTTCACCGTAGAAATGATGTAAAGAGAAATGCATGTCGAAGAGCAACTATTTTTTTATTAGTGCCCCTACCACTTGTCTGCTACTGTTACCTATTGTCGGCATTGTCCGGATCCAGTAGACTAATCCACTGAAGATCTCCTGTCTGATGTGTTGTGTTGTACCCGCACCATTCTTGTCGCTCAGGGTCGCCAAATTCACAGCTCCATCTCTCCCGCACTTCTCTGTAAGCGTCACTACAGTAGCAACTCACCACCAATAATAGAACTAGAACCATACACAACCGTCTCATTCTGCGATGTTGCAAGAAGTATCGTTAGATGTATCCTTGCCTATTAAATCAAGCAATTATATTGAATTACAGAATGTCCTGTATCCTGTAACCAAATGACACATTCCGGTCGCAGAGGCTCTGCTCTGTATATCTGACCTGTCCTCGTCAGTTCCTCTCACAGTTCTCTCAGAGCAGCTACCTGCTTTCCCGCTTTATGAGTGTTTGAAAATTGGAATTCATTTCTCATTTCCCCCTTACTGAACTCGTAAAATCTTTAATGGTAGGCGCAATCAGACATTATCAAAACCCGATTAACCTTTACGCTTTAGTTGGGACTCTGCTGCCGTTTTATGGGTTTCACATGCTGTGTTCTGACTAGGCGTGCAGCTCATTTTGCGGTTTGTTTTCTATTTCAGTGTTCGGATGTCAGCCAATTACATTCGCCTGCGTTCCAGCAGTTCGCACTGGTATCAGTATTCCGTTACCTACTCGCCAAACATAGACTCCATGGGTCTTAGATATAAACTGCTGTATGCTCACGAGGACCAGCTGGGTGATGCCAGAGTGTTTGATGGTTCCGTCCTCTTCTTGCCCAAAGAGCTAAATTCTAAGGTTAGTTCGTGAGCATCAACCCACTGTCATTCTCAACTCGTGAATGGTCAGACTTAGTGTTGGAACTAAGGGTTTACGTTTGCAGAAATCCGCCTTGTATAAAGGAGTTATCAGTGATATCACGGTATGTCCACAACAATCTAGATCATAGAATAAATATGGTTAGTACACAGCAAGATGTATTCGTCCTGTTTCCGTCTGCTCAGATCTCCGTATTGCGTTTCAGGTTATGACCTTTTTATCAATTAACCCATATTCGGATAACCAGCAGCAAATTACGATTAAGGTGACTCTGATCAAGACGATATCAAACACATCCCGGTGCTGCCTGCAGCTCTACAATACCCTATTCAAACGGTTCGTTCATTCAATATAATTTCATGTGACATCTGTATGTGCACATGGTCATCAGCTGATCCAATTTCTAATTATCGCCTTCCTCATAAAAGAAGCCCGGATAATAGAAAGCACCATATGCGAATGTGTGCGTGTATCCTCATATGCTGGTGTTTCATTGCAGTATATTCAACATTCTGAACATGGTTCAGATCGGACGATCTGCCTCATATGACCAGAGTGCCGCCATTTCTATACCAGCCCACAAACTGCAGGTCTGGCCCGGTTATGTCACATCAGTAGAGGAGTATGAAGGCGGTCTGCTGCTTATGTGTGATGTCAGCCATAAAGTACTACGCGAGGAGACAGCCTATGAGCTGATGTGAGTGCCCACCTACATTTGCTACCTTACCTCCTCGACCATGAAGACGAGACTTCTGCTATTGATTGGTGTCAAGCAAGAGATGTCTGTATGAGGGAAGATGAGGGCTAATTTCGATGACCGATCACCCTTCCTGTCACAGTACTCCATTTGTTTACACTTATGCGCATGTATGCTGACCAGTGCTGACGTCCAGCCGTGACGCCGGTATAAACTATAATCGGAGTCTTTCATGACCTGTCACCTCTTGGGATACGACCCCGGCTTTCTCATTGTGACGGTGTTTACACAAATTGTGATTGCAGGAAGAGCGTATATACCAACCCACGCATCCCACCCGAGGAGAAAAAGGACAGAATCCTAAAGGCACTCATTGGACAAAGCGTGATCACACGCTACAATAACAAGACATATCGTATCGATGATATTGACTTCGGACAGAACCCGTTGGCGACGTTTGAACGGCGCGAGGGACTCATCACCTTTGCTGATTATTACAAGTAAGCCACTACCCATCTCAAACTCATTACCCGAACTCTGTCCCTGACCTGTCATTATTTGTCGACTCGCTCTGCTGGCGATAGGATCTAGAATGTTTGACGGGGGATTGTTTAATACGGGATAAGTCTAGGTCAAGCCTACACTTCTGCCCCGAATGAGAGTTCCCACATAAAGGTGCATTCAGACTAGACGGATTATCCGGTCGGTAGGGCTTACCGATCGAATTGTTCATCGGTAAGGGCCAATCGGTAGGATTTGAACTCTTTGGTGATCAGTCAAAACCTGCCGATGGTCAATATAGTTTTAGCCAGTCAAAATCAAGCAAATGCAGTGACCAATAATCTGCGACCTGACCAGGACTAATCATCGCACACCTTTTATCTTTCGTTTCTCTCGTTTCCGGGGCGTCATAACAAAAAACAGTCGTATAGTGAAATTCAGTAACTTAGAGACATCAAACCGGAAACGCGGTATTTCGCACAAAAGGCCTACCGCGATCCTATTGGTCAATGCTTGACCACTTGTAATGCGGATAAACTACAATGTAAAAGCCCGTAGAAAGACAATCAGGACATTGCACTGGCTAGTTTTTTACTCAGAATCAGTAACCCATACGGACCGGATAATCGGTCTAGTCTGAATGCACCTTTATTCTCAGTTTCTACAGCTCCAGGGCATGCCTCTTGGCTTAGGAGGTCTGGTAAATAGGATGACCCGTGTAAACAATTGAATAAATAAATCTACCCAGTGAAGTGTTTCAGTTTTTGCTCTTGTTCTGCACCCAGGAATCAGTACGGCATCGTCATACACGACCTTCAGCAGCCGATGTTGATCTCTCGTACCAAGCAGACAGATAGGCGTAGCGGGGAGAAACGAGAGCAGCTGAATGCGCTCATACCGGAGCTGGCATTCCTCACCGGACTCACCGATGAGATGGTGGCCAACCACAGAATGATGAAGGTATGCCCCTAATCTCCCTGAGCTTGAGAATATTTCAGTCATGGAGTTATCCCCTCTTGTTACTGCATAAGGATAACTCGAGAATGGTCTCAATGTTTAGTGCGGCCAGTGTTGTCCCAGTGTTGTTCATGTTGTCGGACAGGACTTGCTGCCCTGCGAATAGGACATTGTCTTTTATAGGTGCAATGTATTAAAGGGGTTATATCATGGCCAAAAGTGTCTTCACTTGTGTTCAGATTCTGAAGCTTACCATGAACAAATGGGCCCAATACCCAGCTCAAATGGAAGCTTAAATATAACCCTATCCCATGCGCATACTTAGAGCCCTCTGCGGCGCACTTGTCAGGCCGTCGACGCAACGGAATTGGCCTCGATAGGAAATTAACCCAGAGCCGTTGGTGTTTGCATTGATTTCTCGGCTTACGCATTGATGTTTGGGAAATCCTCTTGCAGGTGCACACTAGACCTGTAGTTACACAAGTCTATATAGAGAAAATCTTCAACAAATATATAGAAATAGGGTTCCAGAATGCACTTTCTCACCTCTGTCAGCGAGCGTTAGTGCCCTTATTGCGAAATGATAAAGGCCCAAATGCAATGACCTCTATTTAGGTCTAAGGAAAACCGGTAAAGCACTTCTTATTACTAA
>Ga0224511_10002293_pt1 | contig 12757 bp, 4 predicted proteins | sample SF_May12_sed_USG_2_FD_169988 | JGI IMG/M metagenome (GOLD analysis project Ga0224511, IMG submission 169988) | Sediment microbial communities from San Francisco Bay, California, United States - SF_May12_sed_USGS_8_1 | ecosystem: Environmental > Aquatic > Marine > Sediment | place: USA... | reverse complement strand
AGTACAGAAAGGGGAGGCGATTGTTTTTGCGGAACTATGCAATCAAACTCACTTTTCAGCACAATATGACCTATTCAATTTTAAAAAGAAAACTTGGAACAAACCAATTAACCGATGATATACTTTTTACATGTCACATGCTCCTCCATATAGCAAAACGGGTCACTTGCTCCTCCATGCCTCAAAAACTTCATGCGTATCAATACCCTGCAGGTTGGATAAAGCAAATGAACAAAAAGTGGCTAGTAATACTCACTGTCTGTGAGCATGACTCCGGGCAGCCGTCGTACGTTGTGTGGCTGGAACACTTGGTTGACAACGACAGCACATTGTCACAGAGACTTGCCAGACAACCGAATACAAGAACAACAGTTTGACCCAGCTGCTTCGTCATAGTTGTTAAACAATTTCCTGAAATGATCTACAACTGATTATGTTTGTACATAATGATTATTCATTTATTGGTCACTTTCGTACATGACAACACACATTATAATAATTATGTTGTTATAACTATTTTTGATATTGTTGGGCAGTCAATATTATTAATATTGTTTTGTTATAATGTCGCCAACACATAATCAGCTTATTAAGGTAGTGTCGTTGTAATGGACTTCGAGGGTTACACATTTGTATTTTTTATCAAAATATAAACAAGCTATTTCTCATTAAAATGTGATATATATAAGCAGAAACTGTGAAAAGTGATGTGGTGGATCGTCTCTAAATGGCATATATTAAAAATAATTTAACTTCTACCTAGCTGCAAATCTGTGCATCCATTACAATGATACTACCTTAAAATATTATATAGCACATATTATGATGCTGTAAACTTTAACTATTTGGTACGCAATATCTGGGTACTTTGCGTCGTACGCAATACGCAAAGTCTGGTACAATATACACACAATTCTGTTTTTACGTACGCAGATCATAAAATTCACACAAAATATGTGCATTTTTGACCAAAAACACAATTATATTTATAGATATTAACTTAAATATCTTAATATTATGTTGCGCTCGAAATCACTGACATTTTATTAATACAAATTATATATATAATACTCTTACAAGTGAAAACCCTCCTTAAAACACACACAAAACACCTACCGTTAATAAATGTGACAACGCCTGTGCATTTAACGTGTTGTATTTTTATCACTATTTATATATCATAAAAGCAAATATACACGTCGTTTACTATTCTTCACCTGGGCTATTTAAATAAGACCGTACGTAGAAACCAGGCTTTAGAGTAGTCGGTATTTATGATGGGAGGTGTTCTTAATCGCATACATGTACTAAATTAAATATGTTTTGAGTATGGTCTTGAAACATGATGCATTGAATGATATATACAGCAGCTAATAACGGTTAAATACCTGAAACACAATCGTTCAGAGCAAATATTACACATTTATGCGAATATTACACATTTTTAAACATAGTTATAAACTCTCTATTTATAAACATGAGATTAAGTTTATTTACCTTTTTACGAAACAACCTTGTATCCAACCTAGATCCTCTTCTGTCTGCTGTCCATATTAAATATTAAAGCTCATCACATTTCTTTTACTCACAAAAAATGTTTGTACCAGCCATTGTTCACAAACAAAAAACGTTATAAATGAATGAAGTCTGACTGTTTTATCAGACTGTGCCCAACGATTGACATATTCAATAACATGTGTTTAAAACTTCCTGTTTTGGTTCAGCCATGTTTCGGTCGGGTAGCTAGGTTAAACCCGATACGAATATTTTGCATAGCGTTTAAGTTCTACCCATTAAACACTAACACTTTAGTGGGGAACACTCCGTTGATTAAATTCTGTAATAGTCGCTGTCTACATTCAAAGGGAATATAATTATACGATCGATTATCAAATACTTTGTTTAGTTTATACTAATTTATTTAAGAAAATTAAGATCGATTGTGAAACAATTACTCTAACTTGTTTTGATCACTATCGACCGCTTATTTCAGATTGAATTCATCGCATTCAATTGACTGAAAGTTATGATAGGGGAAAGAGAAGCCGGGTCAATACTCATATTAAAAACTATATATGCTTAGATTCTTCATTCTTCTAGTATTTGAAAAGAACTGCATCGTCGAAAATCTAGCTTTATGTTTCACATTGGCAGTAGCTGTGAGTAAACCTTAGCCACAACATGGCATTTGCAAACAAACTTAAAAACATTTAGCGATAAAACAGCGAGTAGGATCCGATATTGCAGCCCAACATAATATTGTGGTATTTACAGTGCATATTAAATTAAACACATCCTCCCTCCCGCCCTGCCCCCACATACTTGCCCTGCACGTGGCATACCCAGGGGAACAAGCGACCAGGAAGAGAGAACAGTTACTTAATAAATGTTCCTTTTAAAGGGAATGGCTTACCATGTTGTGAAGATGCTCGAATTCATTCCGCTAAAAATAGCATTACATCATCATAATCGGAACAACTCGGCCATTACCGTCTAGCAAATGTTCGGTAGTTTACGTAATAATATCGGCATCGCCCGAAACTCGACTGGTTCCCATCTCCATTCGGACAATAAGCATACATAAAATAAAAAGCAGGGAAATTTCAAACCAGAAATACCTTTCCAAAACAATACTGGCTTGCCGAGAACGGCAAGCCAAAAAGGAGGTGGCTTCAGCTAGCAACTCATGTACAAAGCTGTATTAAGCAAGTAACTTTCAATACACGACAGCCAGAAAGAGTGATCTCCCTTACAGTACTATAGAAGATATCCATATCTATAAGATGTAACGGCTATTTTGATTAGCTTAAAAATATGTATGCAAAACAAATATATCTCTGTGCAAAGCGAATAAAATATATCTGGGTGCAAAACAAAACAAAAATATATCTCTCTGCAAAACAAATAAATAAGTCGAAAATCTGCTACAAACAATTAAAAAGTGAGATGAAAATAAAACATAATTTTTTTTGCACATGTCACTTTTATGCCACCGTAGGTACTCGTATACATATGCAATATTTAAAAAAAAAATACACGAAATTTAGAGCGACATTGATAGGCTGGGTTGCATTCATAACTTTTTGCCGTTTATCCAATAGGGTTGATAAACGCGATATTAAACATAACATGTTGTTCCTTCTCAGTCATTTATTACCAAGTTGATTACCGGAATATACCAGTATTATTACAAGGACAAAGAGACCCTTAACCAAAAGGGGTCTCTTATAAAATTGCTTAATCCTAACAAACATCAAAGTAATAAGTATCTTCGAGCACTTTTTTTCATTATTTCATTATAAGACTAGAGTTCAAACGAATTAAAATGTTGCCTATGTTATACTGTCGAGAACCAGTGAGGAAAGGTCGCCATATAAAAGACCGATGTTCGATTGTTAAAACATTTGCCAGGACTTCTAAAAATGCGATTGGTGTTTGTAAAACGGTTTCGGCAAACCTTAAGCAAAACCATATTCAATTATGTTTTAAACGGGCTATACAGCGCACCATTAGCTATAATCGTATCTAGAGCGAGCCATACAAAGTAGATCTACTGAAATAACTTCAATTTAAACTGGACTTCATCTACTATGCTAGCCTTATTGATAATCTACAATAAATATTGAACCAAACAAAGGTTTCCGATAAGGGTCAAACAAAAGGTTGAACTAGATTGTTTTAACTTGATTATTATAATTTAAATCGTATTGAATACCAAAGCAAGCTTCAGATTGCCATATCCTCAACATAAGGTTAAACAAAACTTTCCACAAGCGGGTAATTCAGCCCGCGACCTCCACTCGTGCATATCGAGGATCTGACTATAAATAGAATTCCTGGAAGGAAATTAATAGTGTCGGGTGCTAAATGTCCTTGACATTTTACTGGGGTAGCTACGGGTAAATTAAGCATTCAGCAATCAGCCTTTGCTTCTAAAAGACCTATATAAAGCAGGCTTTGTTTGATTTTTGCGCATGTTCAATATAGGGACATTTGAATGCGGAAACGTGCAGCGTATATTTGTTTGCTATATTGTGCACCAAACGGGCTGCGACTGTCATTTTGTATCTGTGCATGTTTAGCTTAGGACTTCGATGTATTAATTGGTAAGTTGGTTTTATACGTAATGTTGCAAAACATTTTCATTTATAACAAATTTTGTATCTGCTGGTGTGGTATTAACATGAAATTGCGGAATGCAATGTGCAACAAGTACACATTCGACTACACATGCTTTTATAAGTACGTAATTGTTTAAATGCAATTTAAACAGTAAAAATATAATTATATTAAGAAAGCATGCAACCACATGTTTGGGACGTGTTTATTCCTGAATGTTTTTATGCAATGTCTAGCATATATTTAAAAGAGGTTGTTGTGGTCCTTTGTTAAATATCTCTGTTTAATGATAGTATGATGCTCGCTTGTAAATACCAAGCAGAGTGCAAAACAACAATCTACCAATGCATTGCATAAAATACGCATAAGTCGGAGACTTTAATTGTTTTTTTAGATCTTCATTGTACAAGCCCAATGATGATTCTTTCTGAGGGTATTTGCAGCTGAATATATTTTTTTCAGAATTTCTGTATGTGTAAGATTTTTTATAAGTTTGTCTTACATTTATTGTAATTAAACGTTTATTGTCTTTCCTGAGACATTTGTTATTTGACTGAAAATCATTGACAAGATCGTGCATGCATAAGTCGTTTGAAAACAGTGTTGGTGTGACTGTTGGACCTTGTCAAGAGATGCGCATTGCATGCATTAATACTTTATTAAGTTGTTATTGAAGTTTTGTGGCTAAGTACACAGGCAGCTGAATAAAAGCCGAGGGGAGTAAGTGGACCGCGTAAAATAAGCGGTTTTGAACGAAGGGTCGCTCAATATACGCGGTACGGGTTAAACATGTACATGTATGTACATGTAGGTCAGATACAATGACAGTACCTGAAGTAAGGGGAGGTTAAACCGTCATAGTGTTATGTTTCTGAAACATCGTTTCTGCTGCAAATAAAAAACATAGCCCAGGGCTCGCTCCCCATGTTTTCAATTCATTCGAAATCTATTAAGTTATACACATGTTATTCAAAAATAACATTGAAGTATGCGTTTGTTGCTAGAAGGACTATTGCTAACATATTTACAATATGTGTCCTTGACTTAATCCCTTTGTATGAACATTTTGTATTAAGCACATTTCTTTCTTTAAATGTTTTCTTTTGGTGGTTAGGAAAAACGGTAATAACGTTATGATATAATAAAATACTACTCTAATATCCTTCAAGTATATGGGTAAGTTAAGAAAACACCCGTCAAAATTTAAGCGCATTACGTGTCCGTCAATGGTGTATTTTGGATTTGTTCGTGATCTTGCATAACACGTTGTTTACAATTCTGTTGGTTTGATTGACTTGAAACAGTTTTTGTAAACACTTCTTTAGAAGTTTGACGCTTTTCTGATTTTCTAAAGTTTTTACATAGCAACCAGAAAAAATGATACCAATAGCAGATCTTTCCAAACACTTATCAGTTCTATCAGAACTTTGATTCGAAATCGGGTTACCTTTTTGATACTAGAAATAATTTGATAGTGTTAAAGTTAGAAACATTTTCAAGCGAGTGCCACATCAGAAACTAGTGAGAGACATTTGTTTACTTTTAAAACAATAAGATGTTCAGGTCAAAGCTGGTTTGTTATTTTTTTCAACTCAAAACCTTTTATGATTGAAGAAAGTGTCAAATCTATACCTGATATTATAAATTGTGTCGTGTGCTTGTCAAATCGATCGCGTTGGAGAATGCGGTGTATTTATGTCAACAAGAACATTACCAATACGTCGTCAAGGACAATAAAATTGAATCCGGGCATAATGCAAAACACAAAATACTTTTAATCTTTAACTTAATTTTTTTATGCACTAGTAATTGTTTGTGAAAGCCCTTATTGTATCAGCTAAAGGAAAAACTTCAATTTAATCTATAAATGAGTCACTCAATCGATTCATGGTTTCAAACTATTCCGCACACAAACACATAAGGCCGCTATTACATGGGTATGTTAAATTGACGGAAGGCTATTGTTTTGAGGCAGTAGAAATAAATTAATTAAAGTGACACTAGTATGTGTGTTCTATTGATATACATATAATGCGATCAACTTTGTTTAAAAATGTACTACATAGCAAATTAAATCGAAGAAAGTCAATGTGTACATGGTAATCAATGGGGCCGAGGGATTTAAAACGCATGACTTTACAGGACACATGTTATAAGTACTAGGGATTTAGCCAGGGTTTAAGAAGGGCTGTGCGGACCTAAAAGGGGACAGGGCGCGACACGCACAGAGAAGGTGCACCACGAACAATAATTTCAGTTACTGGTCATTTTGGCATTCCGTTCCGAACGATGTTTTATATTGAATGCCCATTTAAGCCACTCTCTAGACATGAGTGCACGTACAGAAAAAACACATTGAAACTAATATAATTATACAACCTAACTACGTCTAAGTCTCAGAATTCGACATTTGAATTTTAAAGCACAACACGTTTTTGTTTAGAACTTTCTCATTTTCGACGTTTAAAGAATATATTGACCAAGTGCATATTTTTATGGAAGCATTTAAAAGTAAAAACGTCATAACGAATAACTCTGTGTTATGCAAATAGATTTGGGTACTTGCTATCAAGGGATGTCAACATGTATAACAATATATTACATTTTATCTCACAATAAAAATTAATATACCTATGCTGACAATTTTTTCTTATACTTCAACCGTCAACACTTTCAATGATTTTCTACGTTGCAAAACCGATTGCAACTTTGGCTTCAACGCGTCTTAACCCTAATATGTCGGAGTTTAGGTCGTTAGTAAATTGTGCGTTTTTATCATAAGCAAGACGTGTGCATGAGTGTTCATTCAAGCATAATAAATGCATCAATGCTAATAAACAGTTTAAAATGAAATGAATTTGTTCTGTATTAAATGTATTGACGATTTGTGACTTATTATATCATGAAAAAGTAATAAATTCTTAAATCCTGAATAAACAGATGAGCAAAGTCTTTGGGTTGGTCTTATACAAGCCCTTTACTATTTTACACTAATGTGTATGTACACTTACATGCGTGTGTGAGTACATGTAACTGTCTATCACGTCGGTGGGCTAAGACATACTTGAGGGTCGTCCTACCCCACCACCACTCCCATTTTGATTTGCAGTGTTCATGGGTGTTTAGTGTGTACGCACTTAGCAAAGAAATGGTACGCAACACTCCTGGTATTTGGTACGCAGACCTGAGCATTATTATTAAAATGTGCAATTTGAGCCATGAAATATAGCACAAAAACATAACACAGTCTAATAATGTTAGTGCACGGACATTAATAGACTACATTTGATACAATGGGACCGGATATTTGAAACATCAAACCAACACAAAAGACCCGAATTTTGCAAGTGTGCATTTGCATGTGCATGCAACAATCTGTATTTTTACGCAGATTAAGTGTCGCAGCAGTTTTATATGGACTATACACCTATAAGGCCGCCCCGGGCGAGATAAAATGTAACGACAATGGAATAAATTTGCCACGTGCGAAACACTTAAGATCACATAAACAAGAATATAAATTGTGCTGTTCAAAAAGGTAGGCCTAGATCTTAAATCGGGATGAACAAATATGGTCTTGTTTTTACTTCATGAGTGTCCGTTTCGTTTCGCTCAGTGAGCGACTTTTTACGGATGACGAACAGGTAACGCATATGTTTTTAATTGAATTTATATATAATTTGAAGTGAAAATTCGCTAAAATGCGAAAAAGCATTAACTTTTAATTAACTTATAGCTAGAAAGCACTCATTTTAATGCCCCAACACTTTGACAGCAGGAATATTTTACAGTCGTTAAAATAAGTGTTGTTTTGAGGCAGCAGAAATAAATTAATTAAAGCGACACTAGTATGTGTGTTCTATTGATAAACAAATAATTCGATCAATTGTTTAAAAAAAAGATGAATTAGATAGCAAATTAAATCGAAGAAATACAATGTTTACATGGTAACCTATGAGGGCGAGGGATTTTAAACGCATTACTTTACGGACACATGAAATACTCTAAGTACCATGCGTTTTACGGACACCTTTCGGATGGCCATCCGTCATTTTACGGACATATGTAATTGCGGCCTTAAAGTGTAGTTATGTCACGGATCAATTCTTCTGCTCGTGAATTGTATTAAAAGTTAAAAGGTTTTTGTTTATACATTCTTGCAATACGGTACTTTTCCATCTAACAAATAGTATACCTCTTTCAATAGATCAGACATGATTTACCTGCTTGCCTTCTCCACGGTTGTTCTGGCATTGTTAGTGCCATCAGGAGCCCAAGTCGACCCACGACCCGTCATTCTCCCTACGCCGGAGGAAGGCGTCGACTGTATCTGTGACTACAATGATAACCCATGTAAATGTGAGTTCAGGGTTGAACACCTTTTGACAATGATATACAATGATTCGGGCAAGATTTGGTTGGCAGAGCCCTGCAATGGAAATCTTTGTTTACGTGGAAAACAAAATCAGGGTCGAGTTCTTACCGAAGCTGAAAAGGAACAAGTTATTACTGCTGATGGCGAAACATCCCGCCTTGTTATTGGTATTAATGGGAAGTTTCCTGGCCCAATGATCGACGCGTATGAAAACCAAGAAATCCATATTACGGTCATAAACATGTTCCACACCGACAGCCTTACAATTCATTTCCATGGTCTTCATCAGGTTGGCCGCCCATGGATGGATGGTGTTGCATTTATCACACAGTGTCCTATCTTGCCAGGCCAAACGTTTGTGTATAAGATTAAAGCAAGTCCCGTCGGGACGAGCTTCTATCATGCTCATATCGGCGACCAAAGGACAATGGGTCTGTATGGGCCAATAGTTGTAAGAAAGACACAAAATTCCGATCAGTTTTATGGCGACATTATCGTCACTTTACAAGATTGGAACCATCTTATGGACGCCGAGACTGCATATCAACGTATGGTGACTCAACATTTCAACTTTGATTCTGGAGAACCGATAGACACAACTATGTCAATAGATTCAGCCAACTTCAGTAGATTTGCGTTCCAGTCCGGCCTGGTCAACGGAAAAGGTCGATACTGGAAATCTTTCACTGAAAACAATGGAGCCCCGCTTGAGAAATTTACAGTTAAGAAAGGACAAAAGTTCCGATACAGAATAATTGGAGCAATGACTCTTTATCCAATGCGGGTGTACATCCAAGGTCAAACGCTTACTCTTCGGACATCGGACTGTTACAACTTGGATCCAATGTATGTCCAGTCTATCATTGTCCATCCAGGTGAGCGATATGATTTTACTTTCACGTTTGGAAGCGCCGACCGAAAGCAATACCTTCTCATTGCTGAAACAATAGAAACACGTGAAAGCCATGGTAGTTACCATGCCGCTGAGGCAATAATCGAAATACAAGATTTTGAAGGAACGGCTGTAGCAAATCCGGTAAATGACAAGTTAGAATCATGTACAATAGGGTCTACTTGTAACGTCTTCAACTGTCCATATGGCAGTCCGGGAACTAACGTGAGGAATTGCCGAAACTTTAATGACGTTGAAAATCGGAACCGAATAGAAATCCAGCCATCGTTAGTACCGTTGACGAGGAGTACTTCTTCAACTTCGCCTTCCCTGGGCCGCCGTATAATACACAAGGCTCCGTGAACGGTCGGGAGTTTGTCTCTCCAGTGTCCTCGCTTCTGACGCAGCCGGGCTCTCTCCGAACGCGGTGCACTGACCTCGACTGCACAGACTCAGTCTGCAAGTAAGATATCGCTGCTTCTTATACGTTTTGAACATGTTTTTTCCAAAGAAGCAAACATGCGGTATGTTTATGATATGGACCGCAATAAAAATGGTTTGTAGCAACAGTCCAATTTCTAACAACAACAACAACAACAACAACAAAATAACAACAACAACAACAACAACAACATATAATATGATATAATGGCGATATTACATATGACATAAAGTACAATAAGAGTTGGGATTACATGTAATGTAGCCGTCTAAGAAATAATGTGTTACAGATGTACGTACATTGTGGACATACCACGTGACCGCGTCATACAGATGACCTTCTCCAACATCGGGAAAGGCTCCGGTTGGTCGCATCCGGTGCATCTCCATGGCCACTCCTTCTACGTCATGCGAATGGGCCTCGGTACTTTAGTTTTACCCTTAACACATTTGACCAACTTGGTTTTTTGTACCACATTCCAATTGCGAAATACTAACTACATGTACATGTATATCCACTGATAATGTATAACAATAGTTTTAGGTTATGTCTTGATATAAAACATCGGTTATTATCTAGATAAAATATTTGCAACATTGAACACAAGTAGTGATTAAAAACGCAATTAACCGTTCCTCGTTATGTCATCACTAGGGACATACGACGAGGCGACTGGAAAGCTGATCAACGACACAGACGAACTGGCATGCACTGATGCCAACGACTACTGCACCACAATAGCCTGGACCAACTCCTCGTGGGCCGGAGGAAACATTCCGGGCCTGAGGACGCAAGCGCCTCAAAAGGACACAATTGTTGTTCCAACTGGTTAGTCAACAATAAAGCTTCTTTCCAAATTAAAAAGATATTTAAAATCCTAAGAAAACAAACCAGATTATTTCTTTTTTACTATTGGGCACATACATTACAGCTGGTCCTATTTCACAATACTACAAACACTCCACCATACCGACAATAACAGACGTCACAGCTCTTATACTAACGTTTAAATTACATTTTCACTTACAGGCGGCTATGTGGTTGTACGCATCTACACGAACAACCCAGGAATGTGGTTCTTGCACTGCCACATTGACCTCCACAACACCAACGGTATGGCCATGGTGATCAACTCTGGTCCCGGAAGTCACCCTGCAGCGCCCCCTGGCTTCCCGCGATGTGGAAACTTCCTCTTTGACGGGTCTTCGGACGGTAAGCTGCGCTTCGCTTTTTTAGTTCCTCGGTTGGCTTTAGATTTAACGCAATTTTCAAAAATGATAATATCACATCACAGCTGTCATTTGATATACCCACGCTTTTTCTCGGAGGCCATGCCGACCTAAGTGAAACAAGTAATGAGTGCAATATCTGTGCCGGTAACTGACAACTGTCCTACTTGAGCCATGGGTATGGAGCGAATAGCTGTAGAAATAAATTCGTGACCAACTCCCCACACATGTTGCTAGTTAGTATATAGTCGGGCGGGGGTCGAAAAGACGGCCCTTTTTTACCTACCGCCGCATTTACTCGCTAAGCTATTCAATCTAGGCATCCGAAATTTAACGACGATGTTTGGGAATGTTTCTTTTCCATAAAAAAACAAACGAGGCTGAACATAAAATTAACATCTTTACCATTATACCCCAAAATGTACATGTATTCTCGAGCCATAGCATGTTATTCCCTGTATACCTATTTTATGGCTTCGACAGTTGATTTTCTGCTATCAAAAACCACACAGATGTTTTAGAATAGGTAATTTGTACTTCTTCTTTTCGCGCTATCTACATTGGTTGTCATTTAAATGTATGACTATTTGCCTACCTTTGACTAAGGTTGGGCAGTTGCCAGTTACTGATACGCATATGTGCTTTTGGTTCTGGTTTCGTAAAAATAAGCTTCATATGAATGGTCTGTGTGCAAATTCTGACCGCCGTGGTATAAACGTACAAGCGTTAAAACGTAAATCAAAATCAAACATATCAAATCGGTATTGCTACAAAAGAGTATTTTAGAATGAACGCCGTGGTGAAATTGGTAGTGCGCTGAACTTTATTTTTTGAAACAAACGTCACGGGTTCGAAACCAGCATAGTGTCTCCATGATTTTCATTTTAATTTTCAATTTGACAAATTTAGCGCCGAATATATTTTAATGTAGTTGTTGGTAAAGAATAAAATGTGTAAATATATATATATATCATAAAATAATTTAATAAAAAAAATGTGTCCGATATTGTTTCAGCCGTGACGGATGACGGGGGCTTGAGTGCCGGTGAAATCGCCGGCATTGCCGTAGGATCAGCTGTTGGAGTCCTCTTGTTGATGGCGTGTTCCTTCTTTGTCGGTCGCAAATGTGCAAGCTGACATTCTTCTTAGTTGTTACCATTTTTACGGCTTCTGATTTACTATTATTTACCTAGTGTTTGTACTTTTATTAACTATAACAACTTAACAAGTTTTTTTTACGTGATGGCAACACTTTGTAGACAGGATCTAAATGAGGTTACTCAATCATGTGTCTTTTCCAATTACATATATCTACCATTTAACGTTGCCTTTTTGGCGAACCACGTAATATAATGTGAATCAAAAGATTTGAGTGTGACTAAATAACTGTACAAGGCCCAAGACAATGTATATATTAAACATGTTACATAGCCTGTATTGTACACAATGTTTTACTTATCCTATTTTGTCGACAAAACAACGACATTCTAATAAAACTTAATATTTTAATTTAATATTTTGGCGTGACATTTGTAACTACTAAAACTAACTGTTATAAGGTATATACTAATAATTATATATTTTAAGAATATCATTACACTTGTACATATCATTTACTTTTACACCTTAAGTGAATGTCACTTTATTTTGTAGTGAGTAAACTTAGTTTTGTATGTATTTTATACTGCACATAATATTAC
>Ga0224511_10002292_pt1 | contig 12758 bp, 6 predicted proteins | sample SF_May12_sed_USG_2_FD_169988 | JGI IMG/M metagenome (GOLD analysis project Ga0224511, IMG submission 169988) | Sediment microbial communities from San Francisco Bay, California, United States - SF_May12_sed_USGS_8_1 | ecosystem: Environmental > Aquatic > Marine > Sediment | place: USA... | reverse complement strand
GCGGTGACCCGCCTGTTCGTTAACTATACTAACATTCTATAGCTGTTCGACACACTAAACACATTCGAGAGGTCTCTTAGAATTTTTGATGTTCCCATAGACCATCATCGGATGTGCTCCATATGCATCATTTTAGTTGATAAAGAGTTTATTATCAATTGTTGATGAGATTATTAGTCGACAAACTATGCAATGATGTATGACCGAGCAGGTATCTACAGCCATCCACCAGATGATAGAGTTGACATTTAGTTATAATGATCACTTGAAATGTGAAACCATTTGAAATAGATAGAAGTCTTGGTATGTATTTATCAATCAGTTAACTCAGATAATTACAGATTTATTTCAATGCCATGACTTAAATAACCAAGACGGTCTGTTGTCCGATATCACCTGTGAAATTCTCAACCACCGCTTCAAGACTACCACCAATAGCAAGGCTCAGACTCTTAGCAAGTTTGGTTGGAAGTGGAGAGCAAGGGTAACCGTAGTGCTCGAATGTAATTTTTTTCTCAAATCTTTGCAGGTCAGCACGTTTTTAACACAACGAACGTCTAGCACCGGGCGAATAGGCTTAATTACACTGGGCTAAATAAAGAAAGTGCAATAAAATTTGCAACCGGGCTTCAGAACATAGTTTTTAACCACTGCCAGAGAGTGTTTGGCCATTATACAGTGGGCTTTGGATGCCAGCAACTAACTGGTGCAAGCCAAAATATGTTGCTTAAAGGTAATACTGTTGTCCATAAAGACATTGACTCGGCCGGTATGTAAACGGTTTGTTGCAATGGAAGGGTGTTGCCTACAACCAAAACCCGCTGTATATAGTGCCATAATTGATAAGAATTTTCATCCTTCTATTCAGGGTAGAAGAGGACCAGGTACTCCATGAAGAAGCCTGACCAGTGCGTGAATTGGATTAAAGTGGGGGAGTGTTACACAAGTATCAGGTCCACTTATTTATATTTTTGTAGATCAGTGCGTACTATGTGACTCACGCCATCTTCCTGTTACTTAACAGCATCCTCACGGTCACCACAAATTCTCTGCTTATCATGACGATAATCAAATCACCCACACTCAACACCAACCCAAATGGGTTCCTTACTAGCCTTTGTACTAATAACTTGTTACTTGGCGGCTGCGCTCTCATTGAGCTGGGACTCATACTGAGTGTAGCAAACTCAGCCCTGGCAGCTCGATGGCTTTCAGTATTACAGGTGAGGAAATGATATTTCAATGACATGCGGTGAATATCCTTTATGTTTACTGCATGGACTTTTTCTACTGAGGCCATCTTCTTTATTGGATCTCCTAGGTCTGAGGATTCTTGGAGCAGTAAAAGCTGGGATTTATGTGGATGCTCATCATGACTAAGACTTGAACCCAGGATGTTTTGATTTTGAGCCCAGTGCGCTAGCTAATGTGCTATCCCACTATCCCATCCTAATGGATTGGAAACACTGTTGGAAGCCATGAACAATTTATTTTTTTTGTACCCAGGCACATGGACACCTTAATTATCAGATCTCTCAAAGACTTGTTCTAGGCCATAGGAGCTAGAATAATATCATGGGAGATTTTCATTGGTTGTAAACAAGGTAACAAGGTGATTCGTTGACTAACAACCATGTATAAGCCAAACAAAAGTCACTCAAAATGAATTTACCTACTGCACGCAAATAGCCCGTTAAATACTGATTTTAGTTGTGTTGATTTCAGAATACTGGCGTGTACTTCTGTCTACTCAACTATTGGTTCACATTTGCTGCCACAGGCTTCTATAGATCAGCAGTTATACAGAGGCCTCACATGACTATTATTGCTAGAACTCAACTGATCAAAAGGTATACCGATATAACCTCTATACGCGGTTACTAAGCCTAAGCCCGGAGAAACAAGCGGCGATGGCTTATATAAATTTGTGCTGGAGGTTTGCTGACTCACTGTGCATCTGATTGCTTATTTACACAAGTATGATTGGTATAACTACTAGCAGCTGATGGTGGTGTGAACATTGATATATGATGAACCCTATTAACACCTGGTTTGGTTTGTGTGTCTATGGTGTCAGGAGTTAACAAAAGACTTTTCTTGTCACTGAAAAAAATATACGGAAAATTTTTATTTGGATTTATAGACTGGGCTCCTAAAATTATAAGACAGTCCACCTCGTCTGCGTGCTCAGGTTGCTAAAGGTAGTTGTTCCCATAGCCAATGGGCATGTGGGGAAGTAGCTGCTAGACAATGTTGTAATTGAGATTGGGTACCACTCTTCTTCCTCACCACTTTTACCTCCCTCAGCTCTAAAAGTAGCCGGGTACCCATTGTCTGCTGGCTGAACAGAGTGAGGTTTTAAAAAATACCTCCTTGAAACTGGGACCTTTAGCGACAGCGCTGTAACAACTGTCACAGTGCCTCTCAAGCTCACTACCTCCTGGTTATTTTGTAGGTCATTAATTGGTGTATGGTGTGTGACCACACTTCTGGCCTGTCTGTTTGGTTCTGTATACTTACTATACCCATGTGTTATAGACACAGGGATGGAAAAAATAATCTTCTCTATATATAGCACCAATAAAGTTGAGTCTGAGAAGTAAGTCACTTTCTCCTGTCAACCTGCTGCAATTTGATTTGATTTAATTTTACTTAATTTTACATGTATTAGTTAGACAAGCACCGTGGCTTAGTGGTTAAAATACAATATTTGCATTCAGCGAGTCGTGGGTTCGAATCCCAATAAAGTCAATGGCGATGGAGGAAGGGCATCCGACCTAATTCGCTTCTGAGCTCCAACGGCGTCTCCCTTGGAGACTTCTCCATAACCTCGTACAGGGATTAAATATTATGTGGAGTATAAACAGAAGCAAACAAACATGAGACAAACACCATAATTATAAAGGTTTTTTTTTCATGTGACTCGTAAAAACCACACACTAGAAACAAAATCCAGTAGAGCCCATGTCAGAATTTTGCTCTCCATCATGAGTGCGAAGAAGAGTCTTTAATTAATGTGAGCATGATATTTAGACTGTTTTCCTTAATTCAAAAAATGGAATTCATGTTTTATTGAATTTTGATGCTATGATTTTAGTGTGATTGCATGCATATTATATAGACCTAAGCGCCAACGATACAGAAAAGGCTGATGTTGATGCTACTTTTACCTGGTCACATAGAGTTATCCTCCCCTATATCATAGGATAGCTCTGTACCTGACCAATTGTTTTCAAACAGGATATATACATGTCCCTTTGACAACTGAAAATATTTCTTTTAGTTGCAGTACAACTCCATTACACATATGCGCACTCAGCGTGGGTGTTCTAACTCTTGGCGGACTGTTAGTAGCTTGCCTCACAGTACTAGTCACATACTATAGAATACTTAGAAAGCAGCATATAGTAACCTGCTCCGGCAACCGCATCATGCCTCTCAACACAAACCTCTGTGAAGGAGACAGTCCGAGTGACAGATCTCCAAACACGCCCATGTGGTTAATAGTCAAGTCTGCAGACTCGCTTCAGAATTATACACTACAACCTGTAGGAGAGACGTCACCGAATCATCTAGGTCTGCCTGAGATTACAGATGTACAAAGGGGCTCTATCGCGAGCATGGTTTCTCGAGATTTAAAGCCTGTGGTGCCACTGGTTAGAAGCGGAGGCAAAGACTCATTCACTGATTTACAAGTGGCATCGGATCCGAGCAAAACCTTAACGAGTCGCAGATTCAGTCTCAAAATGATTGCCAGGAAGATGAACAGTGCCACTAAGAACTTGTTAGTTATGTTAGTGATCTTTGTTCTGTGTTCTAGTCTACTAATATTTGGGGCCATTCCTGGTGTGTCTCAGTTGGGTAAGTGCCAGCAGAATGCATCCTTTCGCATCGTTGCTCGAGCGTTCTTTTACCTTAACGGCCCTAGTTATCCCATGTGGTATCTATTATTTGCCAAAAAGGTGCGAAAAGTTTTAGCCAAGTCTCTGAAGCAGACTCAGGCTCGACTGGGATAGTAATACTAATTCACCTGTTACTTGGTTTACTCGCAATGCTGCTGTATCAGTCATTTTCTGATTCAGAAAATTTTATGCGAAATTCTTTTTTTTTGCAGGGATTGACATTTATTTGCGTAGAAAAATAAAACAGAAAATAAATTTGGTTTCTCAACAGTTACACCACAAGTGAACACAAAAGCAAAGCATCAGTGGATGAGTAGTGGTGAAAACTAGGGGACGGTTGGGATATACTGACTGGCCTACCAACCTGTTCTATGCACATGCCAACTATGCTCATCTGTATAACCTCTTTCAGATACATAGGGGGGATTTAGCAATTATGTAAATCAGGTCTAAGGCCATCTCTATAAATGTGTTAAACAGAAAATTGAAGGCGACTCAGGTGTGCTATGTCAAAGGTCGGATTGCAGATATATCTAAATGAGGTACTTGACAAAGTCTCTCTAGAGCAAATCTATAGAGGCCACTATTAATAGTCTTTAGTTGTGACGAATCTTGAGTCACAACTAGATAACACAAGTGCCAAATGAATGAGACATTTCTATCAGGCCAAACCCGCATGAAATTAAAATCCATGTCCTTCTGCTTTGCGGCCTCCTAATAATCTATTTGTGGTTGATTCTGATTATTTAATTAAATAGTAGATCGTTGAAGTTGTTCAGTTGAGGAAGAACGCTAGTCTGATATCTTTGGGTCGGTCTCACGACGTTAGCTTTTCCAGCTCGGTCGAAGTTTGATCTGAACATCTCAAAGTAACCGCCGTCTGCCAGGGTTACTGTCCTCAGATGAGTACAACGGATTCTACAATGATGGACAGGTCAAGCGGTTTCCTAATGGTTTGGTGGGATAACTCGATGGCGAAGCTGCTTGACTCAAGACTGAAAGATCTTGAGTTCAAGTCCTAGTCTTACTGATCACCCACTGAGTAACCGCTGGCTACACAAAGGTCATGGGTAGAGGCGATAAGAATATCTCACCTGAGTAAGTCAATGAATTTACTGGACTTGTCACTGTATCTGATGGTATCAGGTTCCCACTGTATTTCCAACCTCTCTAGTCTTGGACAATTCAGTGCTATGTAGTTAATGATCTGATCTAAATGAACTCGGCTAAGGTTGCCCAGAAACCAGCCATACGCTGTCCCCAATGTCAGGATCCTGTAAAATAATAAGTGTGTGGCAGTTTTTCCCTTTCGCCTTTGGTAAAGATTTATCGAAACGATCAATTCAATCCCTTCAATTTTTCAAAAGCTCTGCTCACTAAGAAGGGAATGGGTATACCCAGCTCTGTTCAGAGCTGGGGAATGTGAGGAAGAGGTGTGACACCCAACCTCAGTTATGCCATGGCCAGTACAAATTGGCTCTCTAACAGCCACTAAGAGCCATTGGCTCAAGAACAACCTTTACAACATCACACAGACCTGATGTTAGGTATAAGAGGTATTGCAGCCAGCCAGAATGTTTCAGAGAGCTTTGGTTTCCCATCCAGCATCAGACCATGAAGTTGCTCGCCATAAATTTTCAGTAGATTCATTATGGTCGCCTCACCGAGGTTGTAGGTTTTACTCACATCCAGGCTTTTCAGCTCCACTAGTTTCTTATTGGCTAAAAGTGCTGTCAGTATCTGCAGCGATAATGAATACGTGTTATTTTACATAGTTCAGCCATTGGCTGTCAATGGTTGAACTTCGGTCTTTTTCATTGAAGGCCACAGGTTGTGTGGTGCCATTGAGGGGAAATAGAACCATTTCCTGTCATGCCAGGTCAGGACAGGCTGGAAGAGTGTGATCAGCCAGGGCAAAGTCCTTTGAGATACTCCAGCACAGCCAGGAACTACACCCGGACCACGAAGGGGACAGACAGTGAGATACATTCATTATCCCACTGTGCTACAGTATTATGACTGACGACAGGCACTTGGTCATCCTATTGTTTTGGATCGGTGAGAGCTAGAATTCATAATGTGCGGGAATCGTCCCAACAGAATATCACAAACTGTGTGTGTGAAGCTCGCCTGGAGCCTGCCATCTCCAGGGCTTTAGCCCAGAATCTAATGATCACGCCCCAAACACTCTAGGCAGAGGGCTAGCTTGCTCTCCCATGGTTGTCCTCTATCGCCTAGGCTTTTCCGCTTTCCCATAGATAGCGCTCTAGCACCGAACAGCTATTCTGGTGTCCCATAGTCCTCTAGCTGTTGGGTTTTCTCAGTTAGATCATCGCCTTAAGACTAAAGGTTCATTTGACTGCAGCATCATTCGTTACATCCACACCTTTTTCTAGCTATACTTGGACAGCATGCAGCCCTCTAGATTATACACTATAATTATTGTGTAGTGCCACCGAGCAAACTTTCAAATAATGTAATTTTTAAATTATTTTTGAGTATTCAGATTATTAGGAATATGTCGGCATCTTCAATGCACAGATGTTATTGAGATTAAGTACGGTGAACATATCGCAAACAGAAACAGCTGTACCTACAGTACTGTCAGTCACGAACATAACTGTGGGGTCTAGCCAGCCTAATTTGAAATGTATACTGCAGCCCCCATAGTGAGTGTGAGCTCCTCACATCTAAGCTCATTGATACTGATTTGTTTGTGGTGCTCTATGCGAAGCCATAACTGATGAGAAAAAAGATTCCGTTCCGACGGCTTCACTATAGCTGGGAAGAGGTCAATATGAAAAGACTCAAACAACCATGTTCGCTCTATTATGTTGGGCGTCAGGGTTGGATAAGAACACTCTACTTATAATTACACCTGCTTTTTGTCTTTAGCTCTAATAATCTCAAAACATGCAAAGAGACCAGTTTATTCTAACGAGCTTTCAAGAGATGACAACTCTGCAGAAACGGGTGCTGGATGTAGCCTGGCAATCTGGCTTTTCAGCATGTAGCGGGTGGTGAGGTGATGCTACCCTCCAGGGCTAGTTGGGTGACCAAAGCTTTCCTCCACCATCCAGCCACATGCTGAAGAGCCAGATTGTATGGATAGTTGAGTGACCAGATATAAGTGAAGTCTAGGAGTGCATTGAGACTGGGTTCATTCTCCCTTCCTAAAAGCCAGATACCCTAGTAAAGGTACATTACTTCACCTTATCAGAGAAGAAGTCACAATGAGCCACAGCCAAAAATGACAAGGGAGGTAGTTTCACTAAGAAGTCCATTAGGCAGTTTTCACTCAGATCGGTGCAGCAGATATCCAACTCACAGAGGTGACGGCATTTCGACCAGTCAACAGATTGTACGTTCTCATTTGTGAGACCTACAATTACATTCTAGTGATGTCACATACCCCGTACTTACCTCTTACCTACTTTTTATCATTTAACTCAGTGGTATTGTTCTATATCGGTGTGGCGCAAAACAGATGAGAAATTAAACCCACCAAATCATACATGTTACTGGTTAAAAATTATAGGACAGTCGAGATTAACCTTATAAGCTTCAGAAAAAATAGGAGAGGATAACGTTTTAAATACCGCAGATATACCGGGTATGTAGACCTCTAACAGAATCGTGCAGACTCTTGTCTCATCATATTTACGTAATGGGACCCGAATTGAGAATTTGACTATTAATGGATCTATCACTGCTCATATATCCCTCTATCTGCACTCTAGCTATAAGCCTGTATATTCCCATTATGCTATTTAAAACTCATTCATGAGAATCAAATACTCCTCATAGAATACAATGCATTATGGCATAGATGCAGACTGACTGATTTGTTAGTGAACATACTTGTATGGCGGAGTAGTAGAGTTCTCAGCTTTTTGCATCTCGTAGTAAGAAGTTTGAATGAACTTCCATTGACTCTTAAGCAATAGTTGAGTGCTACTACCTCTAGATGAATGCAATTAGTAGCCAGCATCTCAACGTGAGAGTCATCGACAAAGGTTACTCCAAAAAAATTGATGGTAGTCAAATTAGGCGTGTGGGCACGGATTTTACTGATGTTGACCACCTACAATCAATGAAGCATGGCTAGTGGGCACTGTACACTGAGCCTTAGGCACGGGTCCCTGGTTAGAATCCCAATTCGGGCAAAAACTTTGTTTTTTGCAACACCCTCGTTGGCCTTGGATCTCGATGTAAAATAAGAGGCCTTCTCGTAGAGTTACCCTCTCTCTGGGGTATGCGGGTGCAAGCAGAAGGTCTCCTAATGACACTGACACTGATCAGGAATGAAGAAGGCCACCTACAATGACAGCCAATCACAATTCTGTTTGATGGGCATTGAGGCATGAGAAAAACGGGATAATTCTAGGTTAATTTAAACCGTCCACGTCAAGCTGATCAACCTTTTTAGGGGCCATTTTTAAAAAATGGACCGATAGCCCAGGACACATTATGAGCAGTGTCTCGGCAAAGTCAGCTGTTATAGCGATCTAGTGATCTTTGGGTGTTTATAAGATTTACAACGGTTTAGCACCCCACTGCAATGGGTAAGAGAGCTTGAAAATGTGATGATATTATCAAATGGCTGTGGCCACTTAATATACGTTAGCGCTGGAATCACATGTGGTGCCGGTGCCACAGGTTGGGCAGCTCTGGTCTAGATAATCACCATATACTTTTTTGGTGACGTTTTTGTTACAAAGGTCACTCATGTCAGTGGAGATCTGGCTTCCCGGTGAGTTGGGTTTTCGGTAAAAGTTATCTGGCTTTCCGGTGGGGTCGCCATGATTACATTTCATCATACAGTAGAACATGTAGCAGGGAGATTTCCCATCATTCATTAGCTCATAGTGAGGGGAGCATATATGCACACATATATCTCACCTCAAACACTTCTTCATCTTCGCTGGCTGAATCAAACGTTCCTATCAGATAAAAGATGTCTTCAGATCATAAACACGAATATATAAAAGATGAATCAGTGTCAGCTAGTTATAATGGATGAGAGTCACAAAATGGATGCACACTTAACAAATTACCACATGAGAGGTATGTACGATTCCAATTAGATGTTAATTTATAATCGTTATCATAATTGGGATACGTATTCCGGAGCAATGCTCTACGAGTAAGAGCATGGATAGTCCAAACCTAAAAATAGAGACTATATTCAGATTATTTATTTAGAATACGAAGACATTTGTTTCATTGAGTTTTAGCGGGTTTACACTAGAGCAACGTGGTAGCGGTGCGCGGCAAGCGGCACAGAGAGCGTCGCCGCAGGAGCGTTTACATGAGCAGCACCGCTGTTTGTGCCGCTCAAATGGGCGTCAACTTCCGCCAATCCAGTGGCACAGTGTGGGTAGAAATCTGAATCGCTACAAATAATGCTAACAATAGTAACAATATTAATAAAACTGATACTAATACTAAAACTCTAACCAATACTAATAAGGCGAATAAAATCAAATCAAAACAATAACAATAATGAATGTATACGTCTGTTAAATAGAATGGCCAAGGGCCCGAGTAGAAAAAGTATGCTCACCAATCAGATGGAGAATCTTGAGAGAAGAGAGGCAACTATAGACTCGTCTCATAAAGCCCTCCAGGAAGACAACTTCGGAGAGACAGATAGTGAGACTTCTTAAGTTACTAGGAAACATCGTCAAATCCGTGAAGTCATAGAGCTACACCCCGAAAAGATAGCATATCACATATATGCGAAGGAGTGCAATTCAATGTCCCCAGTCTGGGTGAGAGGTGAGATGACAGTGAGGAGAGCTAGTCATAAAAAAACGCATGAGCATATATCACCCCGGGGACTATCACAAAGGGGATTTCAAGGTAAGGTGGTGGCTTATTGGGTAGCGTATTCGGCTTTCTCTCTCGTCAATTATAGACCACAACGTCAAATAAAGAAGACTCAGTGATCCATTAAGAATACCAACTCTATGGGGGAAACCATGGACCATCTGGCCTGAAAACAAGCCGCTGGCTTAATGATGCCATCCATGTAAAATACATGTAAGATGATCTTTTTTAATGGTGTACGTTTACGAGGAAGTGACATTTCCAATGTGGGATCCTTAAGCCAGCTCCTCTCCCTGGCTCTACTAGATAGCCAAGACAGAAATCTGAGGTTGTTAGTGGCATAGAGTTATCCTCTGAACTACGATAACTCTATGGTTAGTGGCTCTAACTCTGTAGTCATTCATCAGCCTGAATTAAATGAGCCTGGTCAAGGTGAATTAACTCAGAATCTGGGCTAGGCCTTCAAATTAGGGCAGCCTTCACCTCATTACATAATTACTTAGTGTAATAAGAAACACGCCAGCAGGAGTTTCAGTTTAGGATTCTGCACCATACGGCATAGCATGGCACGGCAAGCTCCCAGAGTGTATATGTAATTTACTTGTTTATATCCTCATAGGTGCAAACAACATCAGCATAAGGTGTATACCGGTTTAATTTAGGGAGAAATGTTTGACCAAACAAATTTGATTTTGACAGCTTGACTTGGGAAAGATTATTGCATTGTGAGTATGTTTGCGGGACAAATCAGCTATGTAAATCTGGTTTTCATTTTGACAGAACCCTTCTTTTGATTTTGAACAATTTACTTTAGAGTCTGGTCTAGTGAAACCAAAAGATAATAAGACGCAAGTATGTCCTGGGTTCAAAATCCAGTCATGGCAGGTATACCCATAGTAAGTATGCGCTCCTAACTTTTATCCTACCTCAAAACAAGACCAAGCCCCACCACGAGTTGGAGTGTTGATGCTGACCTACTCCTATTGTTTCATGCTAAGCAGTAACACGCCCACCACAACAATAAAGACATAAAGAAGTCATACGAGAAAAAGAAACACATTTCTGACTAACCTGAGTGGCCTTGGAGAAGTCGAGAGTAATGTTTCTCACATTTGGACATTTATTCGCAAGTTCATGGAGAATGGGTACAGTGATAAGGTCACATGGAAGCTCCAACGATCGCAGCTGAGAGCCAAGCCTAAAACATAACAAAGGTTTTCCGTAGGATATAAAAAGGTGATGGTTAACCCTTAGCCAATGGCCATTGGGGAAATTGGCTGTGATCAAGATGTAACTGAGGTTGGGTGCCACGCCTCGCTGCCTTCACCTTCCTCAGCTCTGAAGATGGTCAGTTACCCAATCACTGCTTGGTGGACAGGAAAAATTTTGACAAATACCGCACACAAGCTGTTGTGAACCTGCGGCAGCTGTGGCGAGCGTCCTAACCACTCAATACCAAGGCTCGCCTGCGATTCATCTGCATGGTATTGTAGCCATTTAAATATCTCTACTGACATTTTAAAGGTATTTCATATTGACAGCTAGGGTTTGATGGTAAAAAGATCCTGACGAACAGCGATGCAATAAGTACGGAAGTACTTGTTTAGAGTAGTTACGACTTGATTTTCTCAGATAACCAACAGTTGAAAAGCTGGCTTGGAATTCAAATCATTGGCAATGAAATGGTGGACTGCATTCAAAAATACATGGTCTCCATCATTATATAGTTTGATTGGCCCCTTTTGTTATCGTGCAGCACCGGGATCTAAACAAATTGAACGCCTCTCTTGGAGAGAAAATCCATGGTTAATCGTCTATATCTTCTATACCATGTGACATGATGTTTTATTTATATGTACGCATATATAAATGCAACCTTGACAGGTTCACCCATATTGAGATCACATTGGGATAGCTCAATGCCTTCATGGACGATTGTTAGATCTCGGGTTAGATCTCGATTGTTAGATCTCGGGTTCGAGCCACAGTTTTTGCAGGGCTCTAGTGGTAAACCTGTAATTCCTTCTCCACCCATGCAGTCCAAACCGGTCAACTGAAAAATTGGAGAAGGGCCTACATCCCTTGAGCTCATTATAAACTGTCAACTGACTACATTTTGACTGGGAGAGCACCTACGCAGCTTATGAGACTTGAAACTGGATTCTACTGGTTAGGTCTCCGTGCAGATTCCCCATAAATCACCTCTGTTCTGCACCTCGGCGTAGCAATTTCGTCCAAAAAATGGGTGCAAAAAAAATCAAATAAGGTATTCACATATTTGAATCTCACCTCACGGTGACCAGCGCTAGCACAGCCTCCATTGAACAATAGAAATGACAGTACTCTGGTCTCAAGCTGACATTTGTCCATAGAGCACTGTTGTATGCCATTAGTCTCCATTGTTTACATACTTGTGATATGGTTTTACACAGTTCTACATGTGGTATGTAGGAGAGAATGGCTATCATCTCCTTTTCTGGCAACTCATTGATATGATACTACATGTAAAGAATGCATTATTTGAAATTACACAAAAGGAATGTGTATTATATGACACTACATGTAAATAATGTACATAATATGATACCACATGTAACGACTTTGTACTATATGTAAGTACATGTGGGGAATCTGTATTGTGTGAAACCACATGTAAGGAATGTATACAGGTTATATGCGTGTATAAAGGATGATGGGACGCAAGCCTGTATCAGTTTGTAGAAGCGGTTTCCCAGATTGATGATCTTTCGGTTTAAAGAATTTTTTCGGGACAAAGGGTAAGTTAATGGGATAGCATGATAGGTCAGTGATAGGCAACCTGGGTTCAAATCCTGGTCATCGCAGACTCTCGTTGTGAGTGTGAGCTCCTTATATATCAATCCTAGCTCAAGAAGAAGCCTCACTATAAGGTGGAGCATTGATACTGACCCCTCACTATAAGGTGGAGCATTGATACTGACCCCTCACTATAAGGTGGAGCATTGATACTGACCCCTCACTATAAGGTGGAGCATTGATACTGAC
>Ga0224511_10002290_pt1 | contig 12758 bp, 8 predicted proteins | sample SF_May12_sed_USG_2_FD_169988 | JGI IMG/M metagenome (GOLD analysis project Ga0224511, IMG submission 169988) | Sediment microbial communities from San Francisco Bay, California, United States - SF_May12_sed_USGS_8_1 | ecosystem: Environmental > Aquatic > Marine > Sediment | place: USA... | reverse complement strand
ATTGCATCTGTTTGAAGCACCACTCTTGATTCGTCATCTTTAAGTTAATAATTGTTTTATACAAACGTTATAGACAGTCTTTCTTGGAACGTTTAAATGGTGATATTTAAATATATCAAGGAAAAAAGTTAATGGAACAGTTTTATCTAAGCTTTTTCACTCACTGATGTTATTAGTAAACCGTATTATACACCACCGTGCCTTACATGGAATCACATTCTTGTATCTGTTAAGCGATCTGTTGGAGGGTTTCGAGGCCTCTAGATAAGGCTTCGTCAGTCCCTGTGGCAAGCCCTGAACACAAGAATGGAGAGAATTGTAATTTGACCATACATTATATATCCTCTGTGCAACCTAATGATTTTACAATGATTTTACGTATTTACATGTGTTCTAGTGTCGATATTTTCAGAAATAATACATAATTTGTGTACCTATTTCATGATCAACAGATTGATTGATTGATTGATTGATTGATTGATTGATTGATTGATTGATTGATTGATTGATTGATTGATTCATTGATTCATTGATTCATTGATTCATTGATTGATCACAGACATAATACAATCTTGACATGCTTACCTATCAAAAGAAATATACTGCGGAGAAAGTACATTATCAATATATTAAACTTAAACAGGAAATCACTTGTGTGAAATGAGCAGTGACGCCAATAAAATTAGCAACAATAAGAACGCTTACTTGTTGCCTTTTATAGTATTTCTATTAAATTTTAAAGCATCGGTTGAGTGTCTATTTGAAAGTCACTACAATCCTCTTATATAAATGCGATGATATAAGCCACTTACTTTGAATTGTTTGTCTAGAACTTGCTTAAATTCAGGGTTGAGCACAACGTCAGGAAATTCCTGCACCGAGATGGCCGTCTCTGGTATTCGTGTATCCCAGAGGTTGTAGTAGCAGTGTTCTGGGCTGGAGGCATTGAAACTGGTCCGTTCTGAAATAAGTGTTTATCACATGAGTACATTCTAAGAGGTTGTTAGAAGTTAAGTTTATGTTAACACTTGTCATATAGTTGACCGTAACTGACTGGTTAAATAAACAATGTTATAATGTGCTGTTTACCCCAATTGTAAATCTACGAGATCATTGCAATGTTTATTTTTTTTAAATAATATCTTACTTTGTATGCAAGTCAAATCATTTTTTCAATATCTAGCCATAATAATTTTTAAAGTTTTCAAAAAAAGTAAATAACGTAAGATAAAATATATAATACCTTCAATGTTTGCCCCTGTCCGCGTCTCACGGTGTCGTGTCGGTGTCAAATTCATCGCTAAATAGCTTGTCGCAGCCACAGGGGCCCGCCGCTCGCGGCGCCTTCTCAAAATGGGCCATTTCCTACGACTGTTAATTAAAGCGTCCTTTAATAACATGTTTCACGGATAAAAATATTGGATTTGTGCTAAGGGGGTGTTGTCAAAAGGACCTTATCAGACATAACAAGGTACTCTTTAATCAAAATACTCGGATCTAGCTTTGTTATTTACTAAGTGTATTATAATAAAAAATGAAAGAACGACTGTTTAGCTTGTTGTATATCTGGGTCTTACCAGTATCAAGTCACACGCGAGCGTAACGATTCTAGTAATATATTACGTCCACAGGTTTGTTAGCAAACTTTTTTATCTCAAATATCTTTATACTTTACCGATACAAAACAAACAGGGCTAGACCGATGACCAGGACAAGGAGCGACCCAAGAACGCCACCGGCGACAACTGCCGCCTGCCTTCCTGTCTGGGTTGGCGTGTCCACTGAAAGTGGAACTCCAATATGTCATACATTGTTAAAATATTACACAATAATGTGAATAAAGACGTAAAACTGCAAATATGGTGTTATAACAATACATGAGTAGATGTTGTCTTTATATTAAACGTTAAGTTCGAAACACATTCCAAAACAAATCAAACAAAATACACGTGTACTATTTAACGTACATTTCGTGCATGTCGGTAAATGACTCCATGTATGGTCTGCCATGCATGTCGTTGTCGGAGAAGATACGACATAACCGGCGTCACACATGTAGTGTATGGTCGTATTAACTAGACATCTGTCAGGCATCAGGCAGTTACTAGTGTTGCCACGGCCATTTTCAATCAGTGACACTTGGCACATCGAAACTGAAACAAAATCAAAGCATTGTATATATTTTATACATGTTTTAATTCAGATTCAAAAATATGTCATAAACTTTACACCTTTCTTAAAATGGTTCAATCACTGTGTATTTCACGTACATACCTAACATTTAATGCATATTAACAATATAAGATCATACCAAAATAAGGCTTCGTGACCCAGGTGAGTTTTCTGGTTTCCGAACATGTCACCTCCACAGAGCCCTGCTGTAGGTTGAAGAATGTCGAGTTGAAAGTAACATTTCCACTTTGGCCAAACTCGAGTGATTGGTACGCGCTCAGATGGATTGCTGCGTGTCTAATGTCACTTGTGTCGTTACAGAGAAACTTGACGCACTTCATGTGTGGTTGGTCCCATGTTCCGTTTTCTTGGCATGTTGGTGTTTCCGATCCGTCTTTGATTTCATAGCCCTGATCGCATTGTATGTATATTGTATCTCTGTATTTATAAGATATCTGTCTCAAAGAGAAGTTTCCATTAAGAACGGTAGGCGTTTCACACTCAACGATTTCACACTTAGGTTCACTGCCGCTCCATGTGTCAAGTCGTTCGCATACGCGCTTCTCAACGTTATTTGACATGTAATAGCCTGTATGGCATGTCGGTACCAATACAATTCCAAAAGCATATGTCTGCCGACTTCCATTGTACTGTCCGTTGTTAAACTGGGCGGGGAAACTGCACGTGATACGCTGACACTTGGGATATCCCTCACTCCATGTGTTGGACTCGATACAACGCCGTGTTGCTGGTTGTGTGAGGTGATAACCGTAATCACAGACAGCGGTTATTTCATGGTTGTAGGGGAATGGTGAGTGTAATCCTTTACTGGCGTAGTACCCATGGGCAAATGTATTCGGTAAGCGTTTGCAAATAATCTGATCGCAGTACACTTCAGTTCCAGACCACTGTCCATCTAACCCGCATTTACGTGTTGTAAATGAAGAACGCGTGTAACCGTCATTGCAGACTGGACTGATCCACGTGCTGTATGGTTCCCTTTCATTTGCCTCACGATTGTCGGATATAACTATGTAACGTCCATTGCCAAGGTGCGGGACATTGCACGTGATTTCAGTACACACAGGTGGTGGTGACCATACACTTGTTGCTTGACATGTCGTGGTGGATTGAAGCTGAGAAAAGCCTTCGTTACAGAAAAATGACACTTCATGCCCGGTCTTGAAATATGCAGCTCCAGCGTTCACTGCATGTCCATTTGTTACACTTGGCGAGCTGCAAACATCTGTAAATAATATATGTGATCACGTGCCATGAGTTTGTTTCGTGACATATATTTTATTTACACTTTAAAGCACTTTTGTCGTTCAGTGGAAAATCTGTTCATGAGTGTTCTGAATAGGCCTTTAAAACGATATGGCGAAGACAGCATGCTTCAACATGTCATTGTCAGATCCTACTTTCAGTGAATTAAATTGAGCAGAGCAATGAACATATAATACTGTCATTGTCTGAATAACTAATTTAAAACAATCAGTTGTGTGTGTTTTCCAGAAATAATGGGAAGTTCTGAATAAACATATAAGAATATGTTCTTACTGGTTTGTAATCGGGACTTGTATTTCGCTGTTTTATAATGTCAGGTGTTTGCCGTTTAACTGTTCATTCAACTTGACAAAACAACTTTATTGAAATGTTTGTTAAAATGACTAAGATTTTTATTATTTTTGTATACATTTTTTTCTCACTGATTTTATCATATATACTAGAGTTAAGTTCAGTGTGATAGTAAATGGATTTGTTATTTTTATAGACAATACAGTACAGTATACTTCTGGGCGACAGGTGCTTTAAAAAAATGTATGTTTAAAAGATTGGATTACTAAAGAAATACTTTATACCTGCGAAAACTTCTACCTCACATAAATTCAGATACGAAGCGGTAGATACAGTGATATTTTGAACCAGCTGCTCGCTGTTGATTGGTAACGCGATGACGTCGCTACAGATGCTAGTCCAAGACTCTGGGTAGGGTGCAGTGCAAGGGGTGTTCTGTGGTGATGTTTCCTGATACAGCTGTGTCACGATGCCTTTACTGTTGCTTCCTTTTATCACCATTCCAACAAGACGCGCCCTTTCCGCTAAAAATGTTTATGCGCAAAATTGTGAAGTGTTAATTTGTACAAAAGTGAACTGATTTAGGGTAAAATATTGAACTCCTATTAAAACAGTCAAATAATTGCAATTTCTTAAGCGCCGATTAGGTTGTTATTGCTGCTGCTTGCGATTATGTTATACATAATATATTTGTGAAATAACTTTTCTTTACTACAACAAGTTGACTTAATAATTGATCAATGGTGATGTGTCCTAGCACAGTTTTGTCACGGAGCCTCTTTTATCAGTTCCGATTATCGACATTTCGAGAAGATGTGGCCTTTCATTTAAAATGTATATTGTCAAAATTGTAAATCACGACCTTTTTCACATTGTTATGATTCGGAAAACAAATTTCTCCCATTCTATGACAACCCGCGCTAATATTCGCTCTACTAGTTTGTTTTTGAAGATAATACGTGCGATGTTGTCAATCAGAATATTTTTTTAGAATATAAGTATATTTCATGTGTTCCTGGTGTGGATGGGGAAATCCATCCCGAGGGCGTAGTGCAGCATAGGCGGTGACGAAGCTTGCCTTGTTCTTGCATATTTTATTTCATTTAACTCTATGGGGCCTAAAACAATAAACAAGCAGCGCGACCTATTTCTTTATAGTACAACCAAAGCGTAACGATATTTCATTCAACAACACCGTGACGTCACGGCTTTGGGCCAGTGTGTTTTCTTAAATAAAATCGTCTTACGTTCGAAACTATGTGTTTCCCTTTCTTCAGTTTAATTTCACTATTTTCGGATATTTTAACAAGAGTTCGTGATAGTATTAAGAACAGGTAAACTACAAATCGATTCAGCAAGCCGCTTTTTGTTAAAACACGGAATAATCTGTTTGGAATTTGCATCAATCCATGGACGAATACGCGTACTTATTAAAGTTCGTACCAAACGATAACTCGACAATATTTCTTCATTACCATTCAGAAAGTGTTTAATTGTGATTTATTCACACAAATATGTGAATTTTTTATAAATCACCATCAAATACATCGAACTTAAAAAGATAAGATGTGTTTTTCTTTCAAAACAGTTGAAATTATCTCGTTGTGTCCGGATTCGAGGTCATCGCTCTTGACAACGGGATTTTCCCACGGTCGATGGTTAAGAATATTGTATTTATTCATGTCAAATAGTTGAAATTAACAGCTGTCATTACTTAAGGTGCTGTATAATTACATGTTTAACTATTTTTAATACTATCTTGACTGTTTACGACCAGAACTCAGCAAAATAAATGCAATTTTGTACTAAAGTAGTGCACGAGAAATCGTGACGTCATCGCATGCAACTCGTCTTACATGGGGGTGTAAGATGATATTTCAGCACCGGAAGTTGATGCGGAAATCCTATCCCATATGCAAGAAATATCTTTCTTTACTGCAAAACATGTACTTACTAAACACATTCATTATTTCATTAACCTATTTGTGCGAGGCGTCGCTCTCTATATCATTACGGGTTTCGTTTTGACGAGGGCTCGAGCTTATTTCATGGCTTGTAGTCAAACATTTTTTCCAGTATACTTTTTTCTTGTACGTATTCATAGTTTTAGTCTATAGATACATATATAGTTACAGATATAGCATTAGGTAATATTGTATTTTTGAGCTCAATTGTACGAGCTTTGATGAGGGTTTTTCAATCAAATGATGGTATTATGATAAAAAAACCTTAATTTAAATATGTTAACTGACGCAAATATTCATTGAAACTGTGTTTTAATATACAACAGTTATATTATTACCTTGCTGATCAATATTTGGAAATGATTTAATTCCTCAAAAAACTGTAATAATGGAAAATAAATAATTATGTTGATATCCCAATTGGGATACACTTTGGCGGCAGTAAATGATTGTGCCAGTTCTTAACTTAATTACAACGCTACCTGTTACACCGCCACACCGTCGGTTACAGTATACGCACTTCATGTCATGTCTGTGGGATTCAAAACAAGCAAAAATTGGAATTACATTGCATAACATTTGAATTAAAATCGTCTTTAAACTTACGTTGTTGGTTTCTATTGTAGATTTTGAGTCCTGTTACCCTATACTCATCACCGAGGTCCACCTTCCACCAGGCCCGGTCGGTCGTGTTAGTCCAGTTCGTGTGGGCACACACGCCGCTAGCTCCACTGTTTTCCTTTACCCCGTCCACTGCCTTGTCTGACGTCCCATTATAGAACACACCCGGGTATTGCTCTGTCGGCTTTTCAAGGGCAATATTGGGACCTGTAACAGAGTTGCATTGTCATTACCTGATTGTATATATTACTGAAATCGTTTGTTTCGACGTGTTTTCTTTTCATTAAATGCGTTTCAAATTATAGTAATCTCAGGGATGTACGTCTGCATACATAGTATCAGGATTAGTTTCTGACAATTCCAGTAGAATCATTTTCACCCCGAAAGCGACTGCTATCTTTCATGAGACAGAAGAGAGAAACAACAATATTCAGTGTGTTTCTCCAGTATCAATCAACGTGGAAATATTTTGCAGCTATTGTGGTTCGAACCCGTAACCTCTGATTCCGGTGCTTTACTGACTCAGCCAGGCTCGTCAGCTTATATTTATATAATATAAATGTTTATAACCCTATATAAACAATCGATTGAATAACACATCACATATCGATAATCAAAAGATCATTGTTAGTGTGTAATGAAACTGAATAACAGTATTATTTTTCTCTAAAATTAGTGTATTGACTTTGTTAAGAATAACTAAATATATATAACTCTATATAAAGCTGCTGAGCCCTCTTGCGGGTTCCCTTTTGAATATAGGCGCATAATTTGTACAGTCTTTGTAGATGAACACTAGATCATGCTTTGTGGTTTTTGACAAGAATAGTGCTTTAGATTTAAAAAATCATACGGTTGCCATGATGTCTTCATGGAATTTAATTCTTTGAATAACTTTGGTACAGCTTTATGCAAGGATCATCCTCACAAATTTCAACAAATTTGGTCAAGTGGTATAGCATGAGAAGGTATTTAAAGACATTGTTGACGGATGGACGACGGACAATGGGCCATAACTGAAGCTCACCCTGAGGTCATTGTCCTCAGGTAAGCTAACACAGTTTCCAGTTTTGAACTTTCAACACTTCACTTCATAACTTTAGCAACAAACTTTGTTAACAACTTTACAAAACATCTATATTCTTACTTTTATGTAGTTTTCCTTTGTTCGCGTGATAAAGTATATCGCAAACATGAAGTAAGCTTTCCTTTGTATTAACTAGGTAAAATCGTTACCCGGCCCTAATTTTTTAGATTAAAAGTAACCATGTACTGTTGAAAATGATGTTCATGATTTACATTTGTTGAAGTGTACATTACACCATGAAGTATAAAAGTTTCTTATATATGAAGACTGAAGGCATGAAAAGCCCGTGGCGAAAAAAAGTGGGAAAATGACGCGTGGATAAAAAAAAGCTAAATATTGGTTGAAATTTGGGCGGCAATTGTATGTATGTGCTATTAATGTTATACATAATTATTGTATTTGATATATTTAAATTAAAACTTTATCAGTGTTTGATCAATTAGTATGCACATATATAACTTACTTATAAACTGATGAAAGGAAAATAACAATTATGACAATTAAAGGGCAGATTTTAACACAATATCGGACGCAAAAATAGAAAGATAACGTATTTCTCATTTACCTGACAGAAATTACGTTATTACAATATGTGTTTTCTTACAACAATGTTTCTTATATTAATCATTTTGTTTTACAAATTTGTTAATATTGGTATGCATAAAACAATATTTTGCATGTATGTCTTACAAACTCAATTGGAAGAACAATCCCGGACTTTGTTTCAGGACTTATAGTGTTGCATTACTTCATCATATTGGCATTTAATGCATTGGATTATATTGATTTAATCCAAAAAAGCAGATACCATCTAACACGTAAAATGGAGATTCTAAATAATAAACCACAATCCTTTCGATGGTCCATTTCGGGATCACCCGCTGCATAAGAGCAGGATGTGCAGCTATTTAAAACTATATTTGGGATAGCCCTTTCTTACATTTCTCCGTAATCTCAAGTATTAAACATTTAATTTACATCCGTTTATGCACTACCGAACAGTGCTTGCAAGAGCACAAGCTCAAACAAGACATATTGAGTGAGGTAAACATTTAACATTTGTCATTTATTAAAACTTTGCTCTTATCTACAACAACAACAACAACAACAATAACAACGACGTCGAAGACGATGACAACGACGACGGCAGCAACAACAAAAACAACAACAACATCGTCAACAACAACAACAACAACAACAACATTCTAGTCATTGTCAAACATGTTTGTTCTGGTGTACATTTAAGCAGTAAATTTAAAATTAAAATCCGAAGAAATCAAAACAGCCAAGGCAATATTTTCATTTGTTATTTAATTTAGACTCATACTCATATTCTTAATAATTATAAAGCCGGTTACACAGCGGTTTAAGGCTTAATCACGGCGTACATGTAAGCAGTAAATTATAAATTAAAATCTGAATAAATCAAAACAAGCAAGACAATATTTTTATTTATTATTTAATTTACATTAAGACGCATATTCTTAATGATTAAAGGGTCGGTCACACAGGGGTTTAAGGCTTAATTGCGTCAAAATGTGGTCTCCTATAAAGCAAACGACGTTGTTCGCGATGATGTCGAGTTCTAGACGAGCTTAAGTCAATTTATAGACGTGAAGGGCGCGGGAAGGATTCCGAACGGCGTTGGACACGACAAAAAGTTATAACAGCTCAGAGATTGATCACGCTTACAACCACGACTCACGTGGAAAAGACGTACACAACACGTAAAACACACGTAAAAATACGTGTTCTGGCGGTCTGTCAGGGATAGAGCACGGTCACCAGACGGGTGTTACGCGTTGGTAACAAGGAAAATAAATGTATTTTGCGGCTTATCACTGACAAGTGGATTACATAGCACTACATAAACGACGTTTCGCACAAGTGCTCAATACAATTTTTACAACCTTATCACTTATATATCACTTCCGTTTTGCAGCATATCAATACCGCAATTTTCTGAGACCTCGGCACTTGCAATGTAATTGTCTATGGGTGAACAAGAACCCTCAAAGCCGTGATGTACTACTATTTATGCCCCATCACCAACAAAATCATATCCTTGCTAAGACCAGAAGGAGGAGGAGGGCGGTCTGGAACATACATGTATGTGTGTGTGGGCGGATTGCGAGTAGGTATCAGCTGTTGATTTGCTCTTGGTGCTCCTTATTGATCCCCAATTGTGGACCTTCATCTCCAAGGCCACCCTCTTTTGCTTGTAGACCGTCTTGATTCGCATGCAGAGGAAGCAGCCACCTAAATACGTCCTTCTGTTTAGTAGCGTTAAGGCTCTAGTGCTTCTTGGGGGTCTTGTAGGCTACCCTTGCTATGCCCACGCCTACGGCCCTTGTCTACGAGCGCCGTTACTTCCTCCTCGACCAGAGCCGCTTTAGGGAAGAGTTGTTGGCCTCCAATTCACCACAAGGAGTGTTTCTCTCTCCAGAGGTAGTGGCATATAGAATTGAATAAAAAATGTTTACTGAATAGCAGCCTCAGCTTCTCCATAAGCAACCGGATGAGCATAGTCAGGTTCTTAACTGGTGGCACCAGTAAGAGGAGCATGGACCTCGCCCTGGACCTGGACTGTCAACTGGGCCTGTGAGTCTTGAGGAGGCTCATCCTCAGCTGGGGCCTTGACATTGGTCTTCATGGTCTTTGTTGGCATCTTTTTTTGCTGAGGAATTCTGATTAAAATGAAAACATCGAATATCGTGGAGGTTTTGGACTGCAGAAGATCAGGATCGGCAATTGTGAAGACCACCAGTACGCGACCACTTTGATATGTGGAAAGCTTTGCTTCCGACGACGCCGAGCCGTCATTTAGCAGTGCTATGGCAGTGGAGTTCTGTTGTACGTCTGTGCTGAACGTGATCAATAGAACTACAGACGCGATCAGGCCGCGAACATATTTTTAGCCTTACATGTGGCTGGATGTGGTTAGCCGTCCTTTTGTCATTTTTTTCAGCGGTGGAACAGCCGCCGACAGCTAGACCACCTAGAAAGCACAGCCAAGCCAAACATTTGTTTACAACCACGTCTACTAGATTTTTCAACGTTATGTTCGTGATTAAGACGAAGAGTTTTGTGTGACTGCTACCTATTGAGCATCTTTATCATACTTACTAATTTCAGAGAGTATCTTTTCTATATTTCTTTGCGATTTTGACTTCCTTTTGCATCCGATATTAATAAGCCAGTAATCAGTTCATAGTTGGATTTGCTCTGTAAACATGTGTTTTATCAAATCACTGATTTTATCTATGAACAGATTTTCGCAATATTCCCTGACTTTTAGGCATGGGTTTGTTTCACTGTACGTCATTTGCTTGACCGGTTCATGAGAGAAAGGACCTTATCATCATTTCAAGAATAACTAGTACACGACTATTATCTTCGACGCGGAAGTGACTCCATTCTGTCTTACACCAGTCATATGGAGTAATTAACAGAGGTGGGTATATTATGTACAGTGTCAGTTATCAAAGCTACTGGTGGACTGGATCATATGACCATCGAAATGGCAGTCATGATCGCTACCGTATACACGCCGGGGAAGTAAATGGACGAATGGCGGCTAAGTTATGCGCTACGTAGCCATGTCTTCCCTCAAACGTTATAAGATGACGATATGGAACATTAATTAGATTAAAATAAAATGCAATGTTTTCTGCGCAATGCAGCCAGCTCAAAATGGGACAATACTATACAAAAGGAATAAAATATTGAAAAAACTATCTTACCGTCAAATGCATAGTCCCCTGAACAAGTGACATCATTTAAAACACAAAGATAAAATAACACAATCATAAGGAATGTCTGCCTCATCAATGGAATAGGTTAAACATAAAAATGAATTTCAAGTTGATTGTCAATATCAATACATGTTCACACGTCCACCAGACCAAATTGTACAATTACGGATAACGGCTTCAACAATCCCCTAAATGACGATCTGATAAAACCTAAACTAGGAATATAATAAGATGTATAGAAATATTCCTTTACGTTCGGGATATGCATTTAAAGTCTACTTCCCGCAATAATGAGATGAAATGCTGATAACATCAAATCTGTCATGTAAGGATGGGCTGCTGTACATTTTGACTTCCGTTATATTATTTACGTTGGCGGCTTAGAACTCGCGGGTGGTGGTGTGACAGTCTTAAGTTTCAAAACCGACAGTCTGATCATTTAATTTTCATTCAACACAATCGATTACAGTTGAAGTCTGCTTCGGTGTTTCATTTAAACCAATTAACTTCACCAACGTGCGCGCTGTGTAGTCACCAGCAATGTTGTGTGTTAGCCATGGCGCGGCGATCATGTCCAACATACGCAAAGTCAACGTCTCCGATATCACCAGGTTCATCAGATATTAATATCGGTATTTGGATAAGCCCAGACTGTCATATTTTGACAACATTCTCTGTGTTCGGTATGTGTGTGTTTTACTGTACACCATTGGCTACACTGGTTAATATCTTGACGGTAATTATACCTAACTAGCTCTTTGGAATACACAGCGCCAATTATTGTCGATGCGCAAGTGACTGACTGGTTCCTCACATCTGTCAGATATATGGGGTAAGTCATGGAGCCAAATACGTGTGAAGAGTGAAGTAGAAGTAACAAATTTACTGATGTTGCATTGCTACGGTTAAATGTATCAGCAGAAACCACCTTAATTAAGAAAAATACCGTTTAAGACAATAAAACCCCATATAGAGACAACTGTTGTAAATGAGTCTGCTAAACATATAGAGGACGGCTCTTGATTTTTGCGTACGAAAGCGTTTTATTTTAACAAACTTAAGTAACAAACTGTTTTTGCTCATGCTAAATTCGAACGTCATGTTCGTCATTATCACGTTGCATATCGTTGATTAGGCCGTTTTCATCCCCCCTGTTAACCCACCACCTTTGTGATACAAACTGACCTCATAAAAATACCTAAAGACGACAGATGAGAATCGCTGATGTGTTGTCCCAAGTAATTGTCTATTTACAATTTTATCAAAATAGACTAGTACTGTTCCTATATGCTTAAAGTTATATTACCGTTGAACGAGAGCATTTAACCATACACCTTAGTTTTAATAAAATGTCACATAAGTCATAAGTATATCCTCATAAATGATAAACTGCAATACGATTTAGATCTGATTTCATCGAAACACTGGGGTGTAACTGTAATGTACTTGATCATACATTCGCGAATATTTAAAATCCTAGCCGTTTGTAAAAGCTCTCGGGATCGATCGGTTTCAAACGGAGTTAACTCATTCGCATACGGAAATATTCGGGAATGCTATTTTTAGAAACGTATTGAGTTG